>Ga0308172_1000061_pt1 | contig 253935 bp, 252 predicted proteins | sample PhyGR2_FD_202134 | JGI IMG/M metagenome (GOLD analysis project Ga0308172, IMG submission 202134) | Phyllosphere microbial communities from UC Gill Tract Community Farm, Albany, California, United States - DLSLSG.R2 | ecosystem: Host-associated > Plants > Phyllosphere > Unclassified | place... | reverse complement strand
GTCAGTGATTTCCTTCTTACTTGTGGTGAGTAAGCTGGAATTTTCTGGCATGGGCTTCCTTCAGGCTATAGCCTCACAGGGACAATCACCACCTCCCGAGGAGGTGGTTTAAAGCTGACAATCAAAATGTTTGCTAACATTTTTCTAATTATCATCAAACTCTTTTACCGTGGGCAGGCTGAAAACAAGGCTATACTTTTGAGGTTTTACTTTTTTGCACTGTTCAAGTGCATCCTCAATACCTGACGTAGATTGGCCTGTGTATAGGAAATGACTGATGAATAGTTTATTAATTGATGATGTCGCCCAAAATTTATTTCGCAATGAAGTTTCTAAAATTATCGGCGAGGCCGTCAGTGATTTAGTCGGGCGCGAAGGCGATATTGTTTATGGTAAATTAATTAACTCGTTAGCCCACTCTGCCGATCAAGAAACCAGCCTAGAACGCAAAACGTTGCTATTAAGCGCAATCGACCGACTTATCGGCGATGAAAACTTGCTGCGCCGCAAACGACTTTTACAAACGAAATGATCTGTCAGTTATGCTCAACCATGTTCAATTATAAGGGCCATGCTTAGCATCAAACGGCAGCATAAACGTATCGGCGATTAAAGAAAATGGCACGTCTAACGCAGTGACATAACGCCAAGGGCTATCGCGGAGATCCCACTGTACGCCTGGATAATATTGATATCCGTGCCCTTTCCCCACAGTTCGGCTAATGATGCTCCCGCAGCCGCTGAGCAGCATCACACAGGTCGCAAGCAAAACCCATTTTGACCATAGTTCTGTCTTCATTCTTTTCTCATATTGACGCAATGGAACAATTTTGGAGTATATATCAGTGGCTAGACGCTGACACCTGCGCTAAGGTGAAGATTAAGCCGTTACGGTTGATTTTCGAGCTAACGCTCCGCGGTAAGTGATTAAAATTATAGCACTTGCGCACTCAAAACTAACCCAATAGCGAAAACAAGTTCATACTAGATCAGGTTACTTCGTTCGTTTTTAAGGAGACTGTTATGTCAGATCCACATCACATCGCCGATTGGGCGCGTCTACGTCAGACATCTGTCGAAATCGCACACGCAATTTTCGAATTAGCTAAGAATGATGAAGTATTAGCTGAAAAAATTTGGGAAGAAGGCAGCGACGAAGTCTTGCCATTAGCATTCTCTAAAACAGATAAAGATGAGCTGTACTGGGGTGAAGAAACCATCTTCCGCGCCAACGTGTAACGCGCCTCATCCCCTTCAGACCATGCCCGTAACCGCGGGCATTTTTGTCTCTTTTTTTCACTCTTTTTGTCGTTAAAGGCTACGCTATGCACCATTTGATGCTAGATATTGAAACGTTGGATACCACGCCAAGTGCGGTGATCCTCTCCGTAGCAGCCATATTTTTTGACCCGATGACGGGTGAACTGGGGGAAAGTTTTACCGCTCAGGTCAGCCCACAGAAACCACAACTACATCGCACCATCAGCGCAGATACGGTCGCATGGTGGGCGCAGCAGTCTGATGCAGCACGTAAAGAGGCCTTTTCCGGTACCGAAACGCTAAAGAAAACACTGACTCAGTTCAGCCGCTTTATTCAGATCAACACTACGGACAAAGCCCACGTATGGGGCAATGGAAAAGAGTTCGATTGTTCGATTCTGGAACATGCCTATAGTCAGCTTGAGATGGCCTGTCCGTGGGATTTTTGGCGCACGCAGGATGTGCGCACCTTGGTCACACTGGCGCGCACGCTTGGTTTTGATCCCAAAAAAACGCGGCCATTTGAAGGCGTACCGCATTTGCCGTTGGACGATGCTCGGCATCAGGCTCGCTATGTCTCAGATATCTTCCGTTCGCTACGTGTGATACCGTCTGCGCTTGAAAATCATCAGTAAACATATCGGGACGCTTCCGAAAATACGGATGAGAAACACCTGCTTAACTGCCAATCACCATTAAAAAAATTATTATGCGAAACTATATTCTGCTACTGCTTACGCTTGTTCTGTTTGGTCCTTTGGGGATCGATCTTTTCCTGCCGACTATTCCAGCCATTGCCGCTGATTTTCAGGTTAAGAACGAAGTTATTCAATCCACCATTTCCCTATTTTTATTAGTGATGGGGCTAGGTCAGCTAATTGCGGGCCCGTTGCTGGATAAATTTGGTCGTCGCCCTATCGCGCTGGTGGGCATTGCGCTCTATATCGTGGGCTCGATTTTGGCAGCGCTTTCCACCTCTTCCGATATTTTCGTTATTGCCCGCGTGGTTCAAGGCTGTGCCGTTTGCTGTACCGGCGTAGTGTGTTTCAGCGGTGTTCGCGACCGCCTAAGCGGCAACGAGGCGGCAAAAGCCTATGGCTTTCTCAACGGAACGCTCAACATTGTGCCGGCATTGGCACCGCTGCTAGGCGGCATATTGGCGGAGTTATTTAACTGGCGCGCACCGTTCTGGTTCTTGGTGCTGTATGCCGTAGTGGTTTTCATCATTATGGCCATCTGGCTACCTGAAACTCGCCCTGCGGATACCAAACCGGTCAAAGGTTTACCGCTAAAACAATATGCACGCATTCTCAGCAACGGTCGTTTTTTGCGCTTTGCCTTAGTGAATGCGGGCGCAATGGGGATGGCAATCACCTATGTCTCCTTTGCGCCCACCGTTTTGATGACCGAAGGTCAGCTTTCACCGCTGACTTTCTCACTTATCTTTGGCGGTAATGGTTTCTGGATTTTGCTGGTCAGTCTGTTGGCAAATAAAGTGATTCAACGCGCGGGTCGCCCATTCTGTCTGATGCTGGGCACCATTCTGATGGGGTTAGGTTGTGTAGGCCTATTTGCTGGCATGCACTTGTTACCCGAGGCGGCAAGCCAACACTGGCTAAGTTATATGTTACCTGTCGCCAGCGCCTGTGCGGGATTAGCGTTTATTATGGGGCCCGCCACCAGCTATGCGCTGGAGCCTTATTCCGACGAAGCGGGCATTGCTTCTGCCTTGGTCGGTTTTGTACAAATGGCGATCGGCTCGAGTATTGCGTTAATCGCCATTGCATTGCCGATGTCAGCGAAGCCTGCACTGGCGATTGTCATGTTACTCGGTGGCTTATTGGCCTTATCCGCCCGATTGCTGAGCAGCAAGCTCAAAGGCCGCGTGAAGTCGATTAATCAGGCCTAATTCGATTACGGCTCTTGTACTATCAGCGTACGATCACCGGAACTCTCTGTGCCACGGCACAGAGAAGTTCATAGCCAATCGTTCCCGCAGACTGAGCAACATCGTCAACAGACAGATTCTGCCCCCACAGTTCGACGGATGTACCAATCTGCGCATCGGGTAGCTCGCTTAAATCTACCGCGAGCATATCCATAGATACCGCGCCCAACAATGAAGTACGTGTCCCATTTACCCACACCGGCGTTCCTGATGGCGCATGCCTTGGGTAACCATCGGCATAGCCACACGCCACAATACCGATTCTCTGCGGCTGATTAGCCTGATAACGGCTACCGTATCCAATCGCATCGCCAGTCGCCATATTTTGAATCGCAATAATTTCACTGTTTAAGCTCATGGCCGGCCGTAGATTGGCATCGGCGATATCCTGCCAACGTCCGGTTGGCGATGCGCCATATAAAACAATGCCTGGCCTAACCCAGTCTGCATGGGTATGTGGATGCCAAAGCACGGCTGCCGAATTGGCTAAACAGCGTGGGGCTGATATATCGGTGCAAGCGGCGTTAAACGCTGCGAGCTGTGGCTCTACGCCAAGATGATTATCAGCATTGGCAAAATGGGTCATCAAAGTAACTTGCCCCACATGAGGTAACGCACGGGCAGAATGATAAGCCGCCATCAAATCCTCAGGCATGAAACCAAGTCGATGCATGCCCGAATTAACTTTGAGATAGATATCGAGCGGTTGGCTCAGCTGTGCGTGCTGTAACATCTGCAACTGATGCTCACAGTGAATCACCGTAGTCAGTCGATATTGATCGATAAGCGCTAAATCCTGCGCATGGAAAAAGCCTTCCAGCAGCAGTATTGGCCCTTCCCAGCCCTGCTTACGTAGCAGGATCGCTTCGTCGATATCCAATAACGCAAAGCCATCCGTTTCTTTTAACGCAGGCCATACTCGACCGAGGCCATGACCGTAAGCGTTGGCTTTAACCACTGACCAAATCTTAGCACCGCGAGTTTGCTGGCGTATCTGACGCAAATTATGGGTCAGCGCCGATAGATGTACCGTAGCGTGAATGGGGCGAGGCATAGCCCTCTCCTGTGAGATTAAAGCAAGATGCAGGTGAACCGCAGCGTTTATGAGCGCATAAACAGCCCCCATAAACGCGCTATTTTTTATTAATGTGCGGTATGAATATCGCTTAAGCTACGGCCGCTTTGCTGATGAAAACGTTTGTCATAGCGGGCAACAGAAAGATCTTCCGAAGGGATAGCCGGAGTGATACCTGAAATAATATCAGCCAGCAGCTGCCCTGAACCACAGGCCATCGTCCAGCCTAATGTTCCATGTCCGGTGTTTAAATACAGATTTTTGATCGGCGTTTTGCCGACCATTGGCGTTCCGTCTGGCGTCATCGGGCGTAGACCCGTCCAGAATTTAGCCTGCTCGATATTCCCACCGTTTGGATAAAGATCGCGAACCACCATTTCCAACGTCTTTCGGCGCGCATCCAAGAGGTTAGTATTAAAGCCAACGATTTCCGCCATTCCCCCTACACGAATACGCTGGTCGAAACGAGTAATCGCAATCTTATAAGTCTCATCGAGTACGGTAGATACCGGCGCGCCATCAGGGTTGGTGATAGGGATGGTCAGCGAGTAGCCTTTCAACGGATAAACCGGGATTGCCAACATGTCATGTAACAAAGCGGTCGAATAAGAACCTAATGCCACCACATAGGCGTCACCGGTAATAACCTCGTTTCCACACTGAATGCCGGTGATCTGGTTGCCCTCTTTCAGCAAACGATCAATTGATATATTAAAACGGAACTCTACGCCTGCACGCTGCGCCATGGCGGCCAATTGCTGAGTAAACAGCTGGCAGTCGCCGGTTTCATCATTGGGTAGCTGCAAACCACCGCTGAGTTTATGCTGAACCTGCGCGAGTGCCGGTTCAACCGAGCCTAACTCACTCGCTTCCATCAAACGATAAGGAACACCAGCCTCCTTCAGCACTTCAATATCACGCGCCGCATTCTCAAATTGCTGCGCGGTACGGAACAATTGCAGAGTCCCTTTTTGGCGGCCTTCATAATGGATGTTGGTTTCCGCCCTTAATGCTTTTAGGCAATCACGGCTGTACTCAGACAAACGCACCATGCGAGATTTATTGAGCGCGTAGTGAGAGCTGTCGCAGTTACGCAGCATTTGCCACATCCAGCGCAGCTGATCGCTAGTGCCGTCCAAACGGATCGCCAGCGGCGCATGGCGCTGGAACATCCATTTGATTGCTTTCAACGGAACGCCTGGCGCAGCCCAAGGAGCCGCATAGCCCGGAGAGATTTGCCCTGCGTTTGCCGCACTGGTTTCCAGCGCGGGGCCATCTTGACGGTCTAACACCACAACATCATGGCCAGCCTGCGCCAGATACCAAGCGCTCGCTACGCCGACGACTCCACTACCCAGCACGATAACACGCATAGACGACTCCATATCCCGATGGTTAAAAGCACAATATTCTGGTTACATAAAAATAACTAAATATAAAAACCCATCCAACATTTCTTGGCGCAAGTGTGAATGAAATCACGATTATTCATAGAGCACAGGGAATGGACCTCATTTTCCTGCATTGCCATGACTATCACTAACCCATTGAAATTTATAAGCCTGCATCATTATTTAATTTACACATTTGTAACATTAGTATTAAGCATATGACATTCTAAATAGCCCTGCTGGACGCTAAGCTTTACTTTATGTTGTATAAATGTGACTCACAGGGACTTCTTTTGTTTTGCGGCTATCAAACGGCCACATACATCTACTTGAAAACGAGATAGCAGCATAAAGTGGCGATTTTCATTTCGTTATCTACAAAATTAACTGAGCGACTGCATGGCGACTGACCTCGTCACTTCGTCACTAGGAGCAGCGAGATGAGTAAAATTTAATACTGACTTAAGGCGATATTTGCAGAGTTAAAAACCACCAATTAAGCGGTTTTCAGCCAGCAAAAAACCTTTCTAATAATGCGTTTTTGTCACTTTAAGTGATTGGTAGCACGACAAAACATCTCGCTTTTTCTCCCTTGAGCTACGCTTGTTACAGGGTCTGCATGTCTGACAGATCCACTGACAAAAAGTCCACTGACAATCATGTTTCGTCGGGAGATGCGCTAATGACTATTTCAACTCGTAAGCAGGCACGGGAAGCCACCACATTAAGTGATGGTCCTGATTGGACATTTCCGTTGCTACAGGATTATCTAGATCAAATCGATCGGGTTGCTAAACACTACCGACTGGACACCTATCCGCATCAGATTGAGGTGATCACCGCCGAACAGATGATGGACGCCTATTCCAGCGTGGGTATGCCTATCAACTATACCCATTGGTCTTTCGGTAAAAAGTTTATCGAAACCGAGCAGCTGTATAAGCATGGTCAGCAAGGCCTAGCGTATGAAATTGTCATCAACTCGAATCCTTGCATCGCTTATTTGATGGAAGAAAACACCATCACTATGCAGGCGCTGGTGATGGCACATGCCTGCTATGGGCATAACTCATTTTTTAAGAACAACTATCTCTTTCGTAGTTGGACAGATGCGAGTTCGATTGTGGATTATCTGCTCTTTGCTCGCCATTACATTACTCAATGTGAAGAGCGCTACGGCGTTGATGAGGTTGAGCGCCTACTGGACTCATGCCATGCGCTGATGAACTACGGCGTCGACCGCTATAAACGTCCGCAAAAAATATCCATGGAGGATGAAATTGCGCGCCAGAAATCACGCGAAGAGTATCTGCAAAGCCAAGTTAACGAGCTGTGGAAAACATTGCCGCGCCGCGAGCGCGAAGAGCACGCGGTTGAAGCCGCCCGTTTTCCCAGCGAGCCGCAGGAAAATATTCTCTATTTCTTAGAGAAAAACGCCCCGTTGCTAGAGCCTTGGCAGAGAGAAATCGTGCGCATCGTGCGTAAAGTGAGCCAGTATTTTTATCCGCAAAAACAGACTCAGGTGATGAATGAGGGTTGGGCCACCTTCTGGCACTACACAATTTTGAATCATCTCTATGATGAAAATCTGGTCAGTGACCGTTTTATGCTGGAATTTTTGCACAGCCACACCAACGTGGTGTACCAGCCCGCATACAACAGCCCTTATTACAATGGCATTAACCCCTATGCGTTAGGCTTTGCCATGTTCCAAGATATTAAACGAATTTGCCAAAACCCGACCGAAGAGGATCGTCATTGGTTCCCTGCCATCGCCGGTACGGATTGGCTAGATACGCTCCATTTCGCCATGCGTGATTTTAAAGATGAAAGCTTTATCAGCCAGTTCTTATCACCGAAGCTGATGCGTGATTTTAGGCTTTTCACGGTATTAGATGATGACAGGAATAACTATCTGGAAATCGATGCGATTCATAATGAGGAAGGCTATCGCCGCATCCGTGAGCAACTGTCAGCGCAGTATAATTTGAGTAACCACGAACCGAATATTCAGGTATGGAATGTCGCTTTGCGTGGAGACCGCTCATTAACGCTGCGTTATGTGCCGCATAATCGTGCTCCGTTGGATAAAGGCCGCCGCGAAGTGTTGAAGCATCTGCATCGTCTATGGGGATTCGATGTGTATTTAGAACAGCTTAATGAAGATGGTAATGTCGAACTGCTGGAGCGCTGCCCTGCTCGCCCCAATCAGCTTTGACAGTTTCCTTATCATAGAACGCAAAAAGGGCGCATCATGCGCCCTTTGTTTTATTCTCTTTGCGACCCAATCAACTAGCGACGGCCTTCCGCCAAATCGCTTGGAATGGATCCTTGCATGCTATGCCAAATAGCGCCGCTGTCTTTACCATAGTTGCGCACGTATTCCATAACTTTCTCATAGTTCTGCTCGTGGCACAGCTGGCTCAGCTTGGCATAAAAGGTTAACGCCAATTTGCGCGCTTCGGGATTTGAGAAGTAATAGCGCCCAACGCGGGTATACAAGCCTTTCAGACCGTTGAGGATCAAACCATAGATAGGATTCCCAGACGCAAAGGCGAGCCCACGGAAAATTCCATAGTCCAAATCCGTGAAAGCTTCTGCGTGATCGTCCACAGTCTCTGCTTGAGCCAAGATCTCTTGCACTTTATCTGGATGCTGACGCACCGCGGTACGAATAAAGATAGAGGCAATATTGGTACGCACAGATAACAGATTATCGATAAGCTGCGGAACACTATCGTGATCGAGACGAGCTAATGTTTCCAGAATATTTAAACCCGAGGTTTCCCAGAAATTATTCACTTTCGTTGGTTTACCATGCTGAATAGTTAACCAACCATCTCGAGCCAATCGCTGTAGAACCTCACGTAGCGTGGTGCGCGTGACACCAATGAGCTCAGACAGCTCACGCTCTGCCGGTAAGATTGATCCAGGTGCAAAGCGATTATTCCAAATGCTTTCAATGATATACTCTTCTGCAAACCCTGCTGGACTCTGCGCCTTAATAACCATATTGTTGACGTTCCGTAACGACGATATTCCACTAATAACATGGCGCTCATCATACCAGATCGCCTATGGCTGATATAGCGCTGATGCTCGGGATTGCGCGAAACAATAGATCACCCATCACAAAAATAACCTCAATTTTATGCGGTAATTATGTTACACACCTGCATTTCTATGTAAAAGACGCCTTCATCAATTAACACCTTATTAGCAAATAAGAATAAAACTCAATTAGATCTGGATTGCTGATAGATATGAGAGTTAAAATGACAATCGTTATCAATCGAGTTCAGAGGACAGTATGGATCTTGCAGGTATTTTGATTAGCGCATCCTGTGTGTTGACGACTTCCGCCCTACTGGTGACGGTCTATGGCGGCAGCGGTATGCCGCGTTTTTTCCGGAAACCTCAGCCTAAGTCTGAACCACATTATCAACAGTCAGTTGAAGCTTCCGCTTTAGAGGATGGAAAATCCCCTGACGTTGGCGATCTCAATATCTCCCTGCCAGCAATGAGCGCCATGGGCGATCTCAATATTGCATTGCCGGTGACACAAACCGTGATTGGCGATATCAGAGAAGCCTATTAGGCTATTGTGATGTGCATATAAAAAAACCGCCGAAACGGCGGTTTTTTTGTGTTCACTGCTACTAGATTTTACAGCCTTCACAGTCGGCTTCATCATTCAGCTCAACAGGGACTTCATTGGCTTTTTCCTGCGCACGCTTTTCAGCCTGCTCAAGCTGAGCGTCAATGTCAAAATCAAAAATATCTTCGTTCATACAGAATACCTCGCTAGATCAATAAACGCAGTATAACGGCGTTATTCACGCAGGTAAAACCCCTCGCTCACGTTCATATTCTGTACAGAGATAAATTTCCGAGATAAAAAACCATAATAATAAAATGATTTTAAAGGAGTTATTTTATTTCCGTCTACTTTTACGTCACAGAACAAAAAGAGTATAGTCTGAGCTTCGCATTAAAATATTCTATCTGTTTGTTCAAATTTTGGGTGCAGAGTTGTTATGAACACCACATTTTCTCAGGCTTTCAGCAAAAATTTTCTAGGTAACGCACCAGACTGGTACAAAATCGCCATTCTGATCTTTTTACTGGTGAATCCACTGGTATTCTTTTTTGTCAGCCCGTTTGTGGCTGGGTGGCTTCTGGTTGCTGAGTTCATCTTCACCCTTGCCATGGCGCTAAAGTGCTATCCCCTGCTTCCTGGCGGGCTACTCGCTTTTGAAGCCGTCCTCATAGGAATGACCACGGCTGAAAAAGTTAAGCACGAGGTGGCCGCTAATATCGAAGTCGTGCTGCTGCTTATTTTCATGGTAGCGGGCATCTATTTCATGAAACAGCTACTGCTGTTTGTATTTACCAAGCTACTGCTTAACATCCGTTCAAAAATCGCACTCTCGCTGGCTTTTTGTATTGCTTCTGCCTTTCTATCTGCGTTTCTTGATGCATTGACGGTTATCGCAGTGGTGATCAGCGTCGCCGTTGGGTTCTACGGCATCTACCATAAAGTCGCTTCAGGCATAGATGAATCATTGGCGCTTAATGATGACAGTCATCTTCAAAATGCGGGCCGACGCGCGATCTTAAATCAGTTTAGATCTTTCTTACGTAGCCTCATGATGCATGCAGGCGTGGGTACCGCGCTCGGCGGCGTCATGACGATGGTCGGTGAGCCACAAAACCTGATTATTGCTAAAAGCGCCGACTGGGATTTTGTTTCCTTTCTATTGCGTATGGCTCCCGTCACCGTACCCGTGTTTATTTGTGGGATCTTGACCTGCTATCTGGTTGAGCGTTTTCACGTATTTGGCTACGGCACCCGTTTGCCAAAGCGCGTTCGCCAAGTTCTGCGTGAATACGATCAAAACGCTACGCGCAAGCGCACCCGTCAGGAACGCCAAAAACTGTTTATTCAGGCATTAATTGGTATCTGGCTGATCGCCGCGCTAGCGTTCCATCTGGCCGAGGTCGGTTTGATTGGCCTGAGTGTTATCGTATTAGCCACGGCATTTTGCGGCGTTACCGATGAACACGCCATCGGCAAGGCCTTTCAGGAGTCACTGCCTTTTACCGCGCTGCTGACCGTATTTTTTGCGGTCGTCGCCGTTATTATTGACCAGCAGCTATTCTCACCGGTCATCCATTTTGTGCTTCAGGCCTCACCTGAACATCAATTAACGCTTTTTTATCTGTTTAATGGTCTACTTTCGTCTATTTCAGACAACGTGTTCGTGGGTACGGTGTATATTCATGAGGCGAAAGCGGCATTGGAATCTGGCGCGATCTCACTAAAACAGTTTGAGATGCTGGCCGTTGCGATCAATACCGGCACGAATTTGCCATCGGTGGCAACGCCAAACGGTCAAGCCGCGTTCTTGTTCTTATTAACGTCAGCGCTCTCCCCGCTTATTCGTTTATCATATGGACGGATGGTGTGGATGGCTCTGCCTTATACCGTTGTAATGACACTTGTTGGGTTAGCCTGCGTCCAGTTCACATTAGAACCGGTGACTCAGCTGTTTTACCAGTGGCATTGGCTGTCTTTACCGCCGGTCAATGAGGTATTGTCGAGTGTTAATTAGCAATATCATTAATACTTAAACAATGACTAGTTTTTCAATCTAATAGCTGGCAGGTAAGACAATATCGTTTACACTGCGCACATCTAGCTGTGGCATGGAATGGATCTGATATGTTGCAATTTTTAAATGGTTGTTCTCGTGGTCGCGGAGCTTGGGCACTTTTAGCCATCACCGCGTTAATATTTGAGTTGGTCGCGCTGTATTTCCAGCATGTCATGCTATTAAAGCCTTGCGTATTATGCATTTATGAGCGCTGTGCATTGTTTGGCATTATGGGCGCAGGCATTGTTGGCGCCATTGCGCCTAAAACGCCGCTACGTTGGATTGCGATCCTAATCTGGATTTATAGCGCCTATGAGGGCTTGATGCTGGCGTGGAAGCACACCATGATTCAGCTACATCCATCGCCGTTTGTCACCTGTGATTTCTTTGTCTCCTTCCCTTCGTGGTTACCGTTAGACAAATGGGCTCCGGGCATTTTCTCGGCATCAGGTGACTGTTCAGTGCGTCAGTGGGAGTTTCTGACGTTAGAGATGCCACAATGGTTAGTCGGCATTTTTGCTGCGTTCTTGTTGGTTGCCGCATTGGTGTTCATTGCGCAGTTTGTGAAGCCAAAACGCCGCGATTTGTTTGGCCGCTAACGATCTCTTTGAAATAAAAAAAGCACCTTAATCGGTGCTTTTTTTATACCCCAATGGAATCAAATCCGCGTAAATCAGCTAAATAGTCACTGTTGCCTGTCTATTTATCTTCATATCCTTGAATCCCTAGCTTCAGCCCTCTAATCTTGAGTTATGACATCCAACATTCAGAGAACTAATCTATGATGCATCAATTCAAAGTTATCTACAGATCAAACAACGAAGTGCATGATTTCATCATGAACGGGCAAGCCACATTGAGTAAGGAGGATGGCGAGGTTTTAGAGGCCGCGCTAATTGACGTGGCGCAATACCTTAGCGCCAGTGCGAAAGACCTGCATATACTCTCGGTTGAGCGGTTACAGCATCTTTAAGTTAATCATTTAAAGAAAATTTAACGCAAAAAAGCCTGAAGATTATCAACGAATAAAACTCGAAGAAATCTATCAGGCTTTTTATCTTTCAGGAGGACTCGCACAACTAATAATATTTAAAGTCTATTATTAATTAAACCAGCTACTGGCTTTTTTCTCGCGTGACTTCCCTTCGCTCTGCATCAGCTCTTTACCGCCAATAGAGAGATTGCGATTCACATCTGCTTCAGATTGAATAACGTCAGTTTTCGCCGCCTGAGATTTTAAATCCTGATCGATAAAATCATTTTCTCTCTTCGCACGGGCAGCCTGTCGTTCCAATTCTAATTTTCTAGACTGGATTTCTAGCTGCCTCAATTCATCTTCGTACGACTGATCTCTCTTTTTATCAGCATTCGCTACTTCCAAGCGCTGTTTTCTTTCTGCAGCATTAACAGCAGCTTTTTCCTGACGCTTCTTTTCAGCCAAAGCATTAGCTTTAGCTCGTCGAGATTGCTCATTTCTTAATTCACGCTCATATTGAGCCTGCCTTAAATCGGCCTCTCGACTTTCTTGCGCTTTGCCTTGACTTTCAGCTTGTGCAACTGCTGAAAGTTGATCCTGTAAGGAGGCGGCATGAACGAATGCAGGGGAAATCAGCAACGACGTCAAAATATAAAACAATACTTTACGCATCGTAAGAAATCCTTATTTCTTAACTGGGCAAGTTGTATTTGGTTGAATACGCGTTTCATTTTCTTTAGTAGAAATAACCACAGCTAAACCTGTAGTGAACTGACAAGCCTTACCAACCTGAGTCGATGTATAGATTTTAGTGCCTTCTTTGTAAGTCAAAGATACGCCTTCAACCAATACTTTATCTTTCACCAAAGACCCAGCCGCCGCGCCGACAGCACCGCCGCCGACAGCACCAGCGCCGGTACCTAATGCTGAGCCAGTACCCACATTATGCCCAGCTACACCACCGACTACGGCACCAAGAATGGCACCAAACGTTTGGGCCGCTTTTTTATTTTCTGTATTATCAACAGAGATTTTCGCAGGCAAAATTGAAATCAGATTAACGGTTTTCGTTTCCTGTTTTCCATTCAAGTTACTGGTTTCATAAACATCGGCCGCGTAGCTATCAGCATTTGATTGGCAACCAGTCAACGCCAGTACAGAAACCAAAGAAGAAATTAATAAAGCATATTTTTTATTCATTTAATTATATAACCCCAAAGGAAAAAGTGCTGGCGATAATACTGATTTATTATTTTATTGTAAATGTCATACATTAAAATAAATAACGCATAATCAATCAAATAAAAACCTGATAACTTATTAAGTCATTTATTTAATATTTCAAAAATTTAAAAAACAGGCTTAAAACCCGCTTCATAAGATAATTAGAAAGAGATTACTTTTTTATTATGTTTACATAAAATCAACACAACGGGTCTAGTTATATCAACATTTATATTTTCAAAAATCCATTCTTTAAATTTAGATTTTGAGTGTGGATAATTTAGGTTAATTTTATCTTAGCTTAAAATTTACTCAAAAATATAGCGTCATTATTGAAAACATCAAATTCAAACGATTAAAATAATTAACAAACTTATAAATCATTAATTGTTATAAACACCGTAATTCTCTGATGCACTCTTCCCTCAGAATAAGCAATACGCGTATGCAGTAAGTCTATAGTCACGTGAGTGGACCGCTGATTGCAGTCAATCGGCCTATGCATATGATCCCGCTCTGCTAGCGCTCGTCACCACACGATTAGCGTGGATTCTATCTCGCATTAATAATTTCAATGAATGTATAATGACCATAAAATTTAAATCCGCCAAACATACGGCAAACCATCACAGGACACGACACATTAAATTACTCACTTGCTTGATATTTGCACTGTCTAAGGATGCTAAAGATCTTCGAGAGTTTTGGCGAATAGAGATTGTACGGAAAGACAAATTTTCTTGGCGAAGACTGTTGACCAATAAATCCAACCGACGCCGTAATTTTCTGTTTTGGTGGCGTCTCGCTAGCGAAATGGACAAACACGGTTCAAAGCGCCATCAAAAAATCGCATCAAGAATCTGCGACAAGCTAAAGACTCGCTATGCAGCAGATGTTGAATTGGGCGCTGTGATTGGACCTGGCTTACACATGCCACATCACGCAGGAATTGTTATATCCAAGCATGCTCGAATCGGCTCTAATTTTATTATTCGCCAAAATACCACGATCGGTGCAGTGCAAGATATGCCGCCAAACTCAATCATTAAGATTGGAAACAATGTCGATATTGGCGCTAACTGTTGCCTGATTGGCCCAATAACCATTGGTGATAACGTTAAGGTTGGGGCGATGTCATTCGTGAATAAGGACATTCCTGCAAATGGGGTTTACATTACACGTAAGACCTCAGTGTTTACCCCATACGACGTGAATTAGTCCTTAAGAATCAGACCCATTGGTTGCCCAGAAAGGTTTATTCATAATGTGATCTTCCCAATCGCTGACTTCACTCTCGCGTACGGCAATGTAGCGTACTGAGATCCGCTCCGCGTGCATCGCTTTCTTAGAGCCCACTTTGAGGGGATGCCATTCTGGCAAGTCTTTGCCTTCGTGAACCATCCGATAGGCGCAGGTAGGAGGAAGCCATTCGAAGGTTTCAAGGTTTTCGCGCGTTAGCTTGATACAGTCTTCTTCATACTCAAAACGACGCTCATAATGACGACATTGGCACGTTTTGATGTTGAGTAGGTTGCATGCAACGTTGGTGAAGTAGATTTCGTCAGTATCTTCGTCTTGCAGCTTATGCAAGCAGCACTGCCCACAACCATCACAAAGTGATTCCCATTCATCATTGCTCATTTCAGCTAATGTTTTTTCTTGCCAGAAAGGGAGAGTTGTCATGCTTGTGTGTCCGATAATTACAGTTGGGCTGCACTATATAGACGCTTTGGCGGTGAGATGCAAGTTTTGTCCTTACTAAAACTGTGCTTAGTAAGGACGCTACTGGCTAGATAATGCGAGTACTCAATGAGTTACCATTGATGGATAACGTTAGCATATCACCAGAGACTAAAGGTCCGACGCCCTGTGGGGTTCCGGTCAAAATAATGTCGCCCGCACGCAGAGTAAAGTAGCGGCTCATATAGCTTATCAGCGGCAGAATCGGCGTAATCATGTCACGCGTGTTGCCTTGCTGACGAATAGCGCCATTGATGCTTAAGCTTAGTTCAGCATTTTGCGGGTCGCCAAACTCAGATTCAGGGATAAATCCAGAAATGGGGCAAGAACCATCGAAGGCTTTCGCCTTTTCCCAAGGGCGCCCTGCTTTTTTGCATTCAGCCTGAATATCACGCAGCGTAAGATCTAAGGCGACTCCGTAGCCTGCAATAGCGCGTGCCACACGATCTTCATTAGCCTGCTTCAGCGGTGTGCCAATCAGGATGGCCAGCTCAATCTCATGATGAACAGAACCAAAATCTTTCGGGATGGCAACAGGCTGGCGAATATCACAAAGCGCCGTTTCCGGTTTGATAAATAAGACCGGCTCTGGTGCCTGCATACCGCCCATTTCTTTGATGTGATCGCCGTAGTTACTGCCAACGCAAACCACTTTACTGACAGGAAGCTCTAGCAAAGCACCCTGCCAATCACGATGTTGATACATAGACTTCTCCTGTGGTTATACACAACGCGATGCTATCGCCACGTTATTCCAAGGGGCATACATAATCTGAAGCGAGAATCGAGACGCCAACGGCATCTGAGCTTCCTGCCCTTCTTATATAAAACTAGTTATGAAACTACAGCCGCAATCATCAACACTTCAATGGATTTGCGCCGAGATAGCTCGGCGCTCTATGTTTATGTGAATAACATCACACAATTCATTCATCCGAAGATTTTTTAGTTTGTTCGAAATGCATTTTTAGCAAACTTTCGGGCGGAGGAGGCAGCTGTAAATAATACCCTTGCTCTTTTAAAGCGCTTTTGACTTTTTCAATGTCGGCTGAGCCCAGTTTCTTTTTACTCTCTAAATCGATCACCATGGCTAATTGTGGTTGGCCAAAACTTTTCATCAGTTCTTCAGGCACCGATGAGAAATCGTCTCTTTTTTCGACATAAAGATAGGTCTGATCGCGTTTTGAACTTCTGTAAATGGTACAAATCATTTTTTCACTCTAATTAATTCAGACGGCGACTTGCCTAGATATAGCACTGACTATAACATGCTTAATGTACATCGGAATATTACCCCCTGTGTGGTTATTCCGGGGATTTAAAGTTGCTGAAACTGAGTCAGGATAGATGTCACAATCGCCAATAGAACTAAAAGGCAGCAGTTTTACCCTTTCGGTTGTTCATTTGCATAATTCGCAACCGGAGGTAATACGTGAGGCATTAATCGAAAAAGTCGAGCAAGCGCCCGCTTTTTTGAAAAATGCCCCTGTTGTTATTAATATTGCTAACGTCCCTGAAGGCGCAAGCTGGCAGAAATTACAACAGGCCATTACCGAAGCTGGGCTGCATGTCATTGGCGTAAGTGGTTGCACCGATGAAGGGCTTAAACGTGCTGTAACGCGTGCAGGCTTGCCTTTGCTGAGTGAAGGGAAAGGTATTAAGAAAAGTGCGCCCGTCGCGTTACCCGAGCCACCCGCACCGGTTAAAACCCGTATTGTGAGTACGCCGGTTCGGTCTGGACAGCAGATATATGCACGAGACTGTGATTTGATTGTCACCAGCAGCGTCAGCGCGGGTGCCGAAGTGATCGCCGATGGCAATATCCATATTTACGGCATGATGCGCGGACGCGCCCTTGCTGGAGCCAGCGGAGATACATCCAGTCAGATTTTTTGTGCTCACCTTGCCGCTGAACTGGTGTCTATCGCCGGTCAGTACTGGCTGAGCGATCAAATCCCTGAAGCTTTTTATGGGCAAGCTGCCAGACTCAATTTGAGTGACAGTGCCTTAACTATACAACCTCTATTCTAGGCCCTTCGACAAGGAACCCATATACATGGCACGCATTATTGTTGTTACATCCGGTAAAGGGGGCGTTGGTAAAACCACATCTAGCGCAGCCATCGCTACCGGTTTGGCCCAAAAAGGTAAAAAGACCGTTGTTATCGACTTTGATATCGGTCTGCGTAATCTAGACCTGATCATGGGCTGTGAGCGTCGTGTGGTGTATGATTTTGTTAACGTGATTCAAGGTGATGCCACTCTTAATCAGGCGTTAATCAAAGATAAGCGTACAGAAAACCTCTACATTCTCCCGGCCTCACAAACTCGCGACAAAGATGCCTTAACGCACGAAGGCGTTGAGAAGGTCTTAAACGATCTCGGCACGATGGACTTTGACTTTATCGTCTGTGATTCACCAGCAGGTATCGAAACTGGCGCACTAATGGCGCTGTATTTCGCTGATGAAGCCATCATTACCACTAACCCAGAAGTGTCGTCTGTACGTGACTCTGACCGCATCCTCGGCATTTTGGCGTCAAAATCTCGCCGTGCAGAAAAAGGCGAAGATCCAATCAAAGAGCATCTGCTGCTGACTCGCTACAACCCAGGCCGCGTGAGCCGTGGTGACATGCTGAGCATGGAAGATGTGTTAGATATTCTGCGCATCCCGTTGGTTGGCGTGATCCCAGAAAGCCCATCCGTACTGCGCGCATCAAACCAAGGCGAACCTGTTATACTGGATAAAGAGTCAGACGCCGGTCAGGCTTACCAAGACATGGTCGATCGCTTGCTGGGCGAAGAACGTGCATTCCGATTTGTTGAAGAAGAGAAAAAAGGCTTCCTGAAACGCCTGTTCGGGGGATAAAACATGGCATTACTTGATTTCTTCCTGTCGCGCAAAAAGCCGACAGCCAATATAGCCAAGGAACGGCTGCAAATTATTGTTGCGGAGCGACGTCGCGGTGATAGTGAGCCACAATATTTGCCCCAGTTAAAACGAGATATCTTGGCTGTAATTTGCAAATACGTGCAGATAGATCCAGAAATGCTGACGGTACAGTTTGAACAAAAAGGCGATGATATTTCGGTATTAGAGCTTAATGTGACCTTGCCTGAAGCAGAAGAAGCAGCTAAATGATTTTATCATTCTGACGTTCTCTTATAGAAATATAAGGGAACGCCTGTATATATAAACAGATCTTTTAATAAGTAATTATCTCAAAAATAGCTATTATCAAGATTATTCCTAATATTAATTAATGCACCAATGAATATTGAGAATATTCACATAGACTACTTTCTATAAGTTTTGTTTTTATATTATTGATTCATTTTCTGATATGTTCGTAAAAAATAAAGACAGCTAATAGCTGTCTTTATTTATATTGTTCGACTACCAAGACGATCACAAGGTAGCCAAAATGGCCCTAACCTGCTCGCCAAGCAAATCCGCTCTCCAGCCTTGAAGTAAATCTGGCTGTTCTTCTTTCAGCTTCCAGTGCCAGCTTAGCAGTGCGTTTATTTGTCTACGCGAAGCGATCAGTTCCGCCGTTAATCCGCTACGTTCAGCCGCGTTTTGCACTACGGCTTTTAGCTCTTTAAATGCATGCTTATAGCCACTGTGATCAACCAATCGTTCAACCGGCTGTGGCCATTCAGACTCAGGGATATTGGCAGACTCAGCTACCATAGCCACCAGCGTTTTACCGTGGAAACGGATCTCAGGGCCACTCAACCCCAGCTCGCCTAGTTCGCCTTGAGAGGTCGGTAGATAGCGCGCAACCTGCCACAGGTTCTCTTCACGTACCACGAAATTAACCGCCATGTCACGCTGTCTAGCTTGATTGATGCGCCACTCAGCCAGTTTCTGTAAACACGCTAGCTGACGCGTACGCAGCTGCCAAGCGTTAGTAATATCACGATAGGCTAATGCAGGATCCACCACTTCTTGGCGACGACGACACAGGGCCAAGCATTCGTCATTTGCGGCATCCGTCCAGCCAGCCTCAGCCACTTCCGCAATAAGCTTATGTGCAAGCGGCAACAGATAGAACACATCAGCGGCAGCGTACTCACATTGGCGCTCGGTTAGTGGACGCGCTAACCAGTCAGTGCGGGATTCGCTTTTGTCTAATTCAACCTGTAAATACTCATTCACCATCGCGGCAAACCCACAGGAAAGCGGGCGCCCCGTAAAGGCAGCTAAAATCTGCGTATCGATCATTGGCGTTGGCAGCGTCTGAAAATCATGGATAAAAACCTCCAGATCTTCGCTACCCGCATGCAGTAACTTTGTGACGTCGGGATTTTTCAGCAGTTCAACGAAGGGCTGCCAGTCGGTAATTGGCAACGGGTCGATCAGCGACAGCGTTTCGCCATCAAAAAGCTGAATTAGGCCTAACTGAGGATAGTAGGTGCGGGTACGGACAAATTCGGTGTCTAGCGCAATGTAAGTGTGGCGGCTTGCTTGCTCGCAAACCTGCTTAAGTTCGCTACTGGTGGTAATCAACTGATAATTCAAAACATCATTCTCATTTTCATATTTCTGGCATCATCACAACGCCAGCCGAGTTAGTCGGTACAAACAACGACGCCGGTAACAACCGGCGTCAACGTTTATCGGCTCAGAATAATGAGAAGCTATACGGCGCTTTCCTGCGAGGCCGCTTGCTCCTCACGCAATTTTCTGCGTAGGATTTTCCCTACGTTAGACTTTGGCAACTCATCGTAAAACTCCACCTTCTTAGGAACTTTATAGCCCGTGAGATGCTTACGACAGTGTGCAATCAGCTCATCGCGAGTCAGAGAGGGATCTTTCTTCACAACGCAGATTTTAACCATCTCGCCAGAAGCCCCGTTTGGAACACCGATTGCCGCGCACTCAAGCACTTTATCATGCATTGAGACCACTTCTTCGATTTCATTCGGATAAACATTGAAACCAGATACTAATATCATATCTTTTTTGCGATCGACAATGCGTAAGAAGCCCTCGTCATCAATGGTGACAACATCGCCGGTAGATAGCCAACCGTCTTTAAGAATTTCGTCGGTCGCCTCAGGACGCTGCCAGTAACCAAGCATAACCTGTGGCCCTTTCACCTGCAGTTCCCCTGCTTCACCGTGTGGGACTTCATTGCCATTATCATCGACCAAACGCACATCGGTAGAAGGAACCGGAAGGCCGATGCTGCCGCTATAGTGCTTCAGGTCGTACGGATTGCCAGAAACCAATGGCGCGCACTCCGTTAATCCATATCCTTCCAGCAAATGGCGTCCGGTTAATTTTTCCCACTTTTCGGCTACCGAACGCTGAACTGACATCCCGCCGCCGACAGACAAGCGTAACGTGGAGAAATCCAATTCACGGAAATCTTCGTTATTCAGCAACGCATTAAACAGCGTATTCACACCCGTTAACGCCGTAAATGGATAGCGGCTGAGCTCTTTCACCACGGCAGGGATATCGCGTGGGTTGGTGATCATCAGATTGCAGCCACCCATCTCAATAAACAGCAGGCAGTTCACGGTTAAAGCAAAAATGTGGTAAAGCGGCAGCGCCGTCACCACCAGCTCATGGCCTTCATTCAGCAATGGGCCATATGCCGCACGCGATTGGATCAGATTAGCCTGCATATTTCGATGCGTTAGCATCGCGCCTTTCGCAACGCCGGTAGTACCGCCGGTGTATTGCAAAAATGCGAGGTCATTATTGGTGATATCTGGCTTGATGTACTGTTGGCGCCGCCCACGTTGTAACGCCGAGCGGAAAGAAATCGCATCGGGCAAGTTATATTTGGGCACCAGCCGCTTAATATACTTCACCACAAAGTTTACCAACGTCCCTTTTGCCGCCGACAGCTGATCGCCCATACGGGTCAAAATGACATGCTTCACCTGCGTATTAAAGACGACTTTCTCCAGCGTATGCGCAAAGTTAGAGACGATCACAATCGCGCTCGCACCGCTGTCATTCAGCTGATGTTCTAATTCTCGCGGGGTGTAAAGCGGGTTAACGTTAACCACAACCATTCCGGCGCGTAGCACACCAAACAGCGCGATCGGATATTGCAGCAGATTAGGCATCATCAGCGCAACGCGGTCGCCCTTCTTCAGCCCTAGCTCATTTTGCAAATAGGCCGCAAATGCACGGCTGCGCTCTTCAAGCTTACGGAAGGTCATCACCTGCCCCATGTTGATGAACGCAGGCTGGTCAGCAAAACGCGCCACCGACTGCTCGAACATCTCCACCAGAGAGGTGTATTGATCAGGATCGATTTCCGCAGGGACATCTGCCGGATATCGTTTCAGCCAAACCTTTTCCAAGGTCGTTCTCCCGTAATTATTGTTATCTTGTTTAAGCATCGTTTGCATCGCACACCCGAACCGTTAGCCATGAGAAACAACAGAACAATATCTAATGTTTAACAAAATTTTAACTCAGCGTACCAGTTCATGTGTAAACAATTTTCAGGTTGCGATATGCATCACTAAAATGGCCTCGCCCCGGTCTTACCCAGCATATATTGAGATCGGCTAGCCGCTATAAAAGCAAAAAGCGGCCTCATGGCCGCTGTGGATATAATACCAAAAAGAGTAACTTTTTGTAAAATTAGCGAATTTTTTAGTCCAAGAAAACACCAATTAGCTTATTTTCTCCGCTGTAATTGCGTACCTAGATGGCGACGGTGATCAATGCAACACTCATTATTTCAAGAAGTGATAAATCACGGTTCGTATCGGAGCTCAACTCATGTATATTCCGCTTTTTATCGGAGGGAACCATGCTGACCAACTCATCGACTCGTCTGAACAAATACATCAGTGAAAGTGGCATTTGCTCACGACGCGACGCCGATCGCTACATTGAACAAGGGCATGTTTTTATTAACGGTAAACGTGCCGGAATTGGCGATCAGGTTTTCGCGGGTGACGTCGTGAAAGTTAATGGCCAGTTGATTGAACCCCGTGACGCCGACGACCTTGTTCTCATTGCGCTCAACAAACCCGTTGGCATTGTGAGCACCACGGAGAACGGTGAGAAAGATAATATCGTGGATTACGTCAATCACAGCACCCGCGTTTTTCCCATTGGTCGCTTAGACAAAGATTCACAGGGCATCATCTTCCTCACCAACCACGGCGATCTAGTCAATAAAATTCTGCGCGCCGGTAATGATCATGAAAAAGAGTATCTGGTCACCGTGAATAAACCGGTAACCGATGAATTTATTCGTGGCATGGGCGCGGGAGTACCGATTCTCGGTACGGTAACGAAGAAGTGCAAAGTGAAAAAAGAAGCGCCCTTTGTGTTTCGTATCACCTTAGTTCAGGGCTTGAACCGCCAAATTCGCCGGATGTGTGAACATTTTGGCTTCGAGGTTACCAAGCTCGAACGTACCCGGATCATGAACGTCAGCCTTGCTGGCCTGCCACTGGGCGAATGGCGAGACTTAACCGACGATGAACTTATCGAGCTGTTCAAGTCTATTGAAGACTCTTCTTCTGAAGCCAAACCAGCGAAGAAAGCGAAACCGAAGGCAAAACCCGCGGCAGCTAAAAGCGCCCCGGCTAAAGGGCCAAAAAACGCCGCGAAAGGTGCGGGAGATGCCGCTTCACGCAAGCGCTTTACCCAGCCCGGGCGTAAGAAAAAAGGCCGTTAATCAGCAAGCACCTAAAATGACAAAGCCCCGAAATCGGGGCTTTGTTTTAATCAGTAGAGGGTTAAACGCGTGAGCAGATTAATTCTCTGTTACCACGCTTTGCACTCTGGCAGGGCCTGGGTTATACCAACCCCAGCCGGGACCAAAGCCGGGCCCCCAGAAGCCACCGCGACCGTAGGCACCATAACCATAATCCCACGATCCAAACGGCTGTGGCGGCATCACGATTTCCTGAGTGACATGCCAGCGCTGATAGCCCTGCACGTCCATCGTAACAAAGGTATACGGCGTCTTGCCTATTTTACCGTCGACGCTGCCGGTAAGCGGCCCAACGACCGTCACTAGCTGACCTTTGAAATCAACCGGATCCAAGAATGTGGCACTTTTGGCAATCAAACGCCCAACCGAAGGCTGATTCAGGATAGGCCTTGCGGTATCGTCCAATGGCATCACCGCAATCTCTAACATCGTGGCGTCTTTCTGGTTAATCACGTTAACCACGGTACCGCCAAAGCGTGATTCCTGCCCAACATACAAATCCGGCGCGTTATGAACCGCAACAAAATTCTGCTGCGGCGTGGCCGACGTGCCTTTGATTGAGTCCGGGATAGTGACACACCCAGACAACAACAGCGGGCTACAAACGATCGCCACGCTGACTAACCGACGAACCCATTGCATTGAAGGCATATTTTATTCTCCAAAAACTCACTATCTTGTTCTTATGACTATTAGTTTAGACAGAAGTTGCCTGAATTATTCACGCCCCGGTAGTTTTTTCCATGTCACTTCATTACGTAAATAAGTTGGCTGTGCATTTTCTACCGCCGTGACGTTGCCTAGGGCAAAATCGGCCAGCGCAAGAGGTAGCATATCTTCAGCCTGTGGAAGCAACATTTGACCGTCGATCAAGCGAATGGCGGTATCAGACGCCATATCAGGATAAGTACCCCAACCGGTTCCAACGTGTGCCCAGTCGCCGCTTAGCGCCATGATATTCTGCTGTGCACGATCGGGCGTTAGCACGGCTTCGGTGCTCTCTCCTACCCACACACCATTATCTTGTCGCTGGTATTGTCCCCAATAGACTTCACCCATGCGGGCATCAATAGCGGCTAATACCTGAGTGGCGCCGGTTACGCGAAACGCGCCCTGCGCCATGGTGGCCAGAGTGGAAACGCCAATCATCGGCAGTTCAGCCCCCATCGCTACCCCTTGAGCAATGCCGATACCAATACGCACGCCGGTAAAACTGCCCGGACCACGGCCAAAAGCCAATGCGTCCAGCTGATTCAGCGTGACGCCTGACTCAGCCAATACCTGCTGCACCATGGGCAAAATACGCTGCGTGTGCTCGCGTGGACAGATTTCAAACAGCGCATGTTTTTCGCCATTATTCCAGAGTGCAACAGAACAGGCTTCTGTTGCCGTATCGATCGCTAAAATTCGCGTGGACATGCCAACCTCGGGCGGGACAGTAAATGAATAAAGAAAAATCAGGATGCGGATCATAGCACAGCCTGTGTTTTGATGCTTCTGAAGGGTTTGCTGCGCTGAATAAATCGAGATGAGCAAAAAGCTCGCTGCGGAACAGAGATGAAACACCTCACGGTGCTCCATCTCATTGAGAAATGTTAATCGGCCGCGGGTTGGCTACCGGCTTTAAGGAACGTAATCACCTTATTCAGATCTCGCGTTCGCGGCGCAGGCGGTAAGCTATTCAGAAAAACTTCACCATAGGGCCGCATGACTAAGCGGTTATCGCAAATAATCACTACGCCACGATCGCTAGTATCGCGAATTAAACGCCCCACCCCCTGTTTGAGCGTTATTACCGCATCAGGCAATTGCACTTCAGCAAAAGGATCTCCGCCGCGAATACGGCAGTCTTCGATTCGCGCTTTGAGCAACGGATCGTCCGGTGAGGTAAACGGGAGCTTATCGATAATGACGCAGGATAATGTATCACCGCGCACGTCCACACCTTCCCAGAAACTGCTGGTGGCAACTAATAATGCGTTTCCCGCAGCAACGAACTCGGCCAGTAAACGAGGCTTACTGGTTTCACCTTGCAATAGTACTGGCAGCGTCATAGTCGCTCGAAACTCTTCGGCTAAATCACGCATCATGGCGTGTGACGTGCATAGGAAGAAGCAGCGCCCTTCGTTAGCCTCAATCACCGGCCTTAACATTCGCGCCAGTTGTCGCGCCGCACCGCGCTGATTCGGCGTGGGTAAAAAGCGAGGCACACACAGCATCGCTTGGTTGGCGTAATCAAACGGGCTCGGTAGTAATAAGCTTTTGGCTTTATTTAAACCTAGCCGCGCCGTGAAATGAGAAACATCGTCGTTCACCGCCAGCGTTGCAGAGGTGAAGATCCAGGAACCTGGCTTCTCTTTCATGACTTCACTGAATTTTTCCGCCACGGTGAGCGGCGTGAGCGCCATGACAAAATGGCGTGAGTTGCATTCATACCAATAGCTATAGCCCGGAATCGACACATCGCGCAGGCGCTTCAAGCGGTTACGATACAGCGTGGCTCGCTCAAAAGCGGCATCGAGTAACGCTGAACGACCGAGGGACATTTTCACTACGTCATAGCAGAGCTCTAAAGCATCATCAAGCAGCACCAGCGCACGCTGCACTTCCGGCAATGCTAAAGCCTCGCGTAAGTTCCCGCGATAGCCGGGATCGCCCAACGCCAAGCGAAAATCTTGGGCGCTCTGGCTTAATCTGTCGGCACATTTTTGCAGCTGTGCGGTGTCGCGGACTTCCGTGCGGTAGGCAATCGTAATGTCTTTGGCCAAATCCATCAGTTGGCGGCTGGTCAGTTGCTGGCCGAAATACTGGCTGGCGATATCAGGTAGCTGATGGGCTTCATCGAAGATCATGACATCAGCGTCGGGGATAAGCTCGCCAAATCCGGTTTCTTTCACCACCAGATCGGCTAAAAATAGATGATGGTTAACCACGATGATGTCAGCATCCATCGCGCGACGACGCGCTTTAACGACGAAACAATCTTTGTATTGTGGACAGTCGCTGCCCAAACAGTTGTCATTAGTGCTGGTGACGAGCGGCCATATCGTACTGTCTTCCGATACGCCATGGCAGTTACTCACGTCACCGTCTTCCGTTTGGATTGACCATCCGCGCAGGTGCATAAGATCGGATAACGCATCGGAAGCCAGTTCGCCGCCAACCATTGATTGCTGTTCTAAACGTTCAAGACACAAATAGTTCGAACGCCCTTTCAGTAAAGCCAGTTTTCCCGTGAACTTTAACGCATCACGAACGGTGGGCAAATCGCGGGCATAGAGCTGATCCTGTAGCGCTTTAGAACCGGTAGAGATAATCACCTTTGCGCCAGAACGCAGGGCGGGAACCAAATAAGCATAGGTTTTCCCGGTTCCGGTTCCCGCTTCAACCACTAACTCTTCTTTGAATTGAATCGCTTTGGTGACAGCTTCGGCCATATGTTGTTGTGCTTCACGCGGTTTAAAACCCCGTATCGCTTTAGTTAGGATGCCATCGGGCGCGAAATCGTCTGTCACACAGCCTCTCTTTCTTTTTGTGAAGGCGTGATTATGCCAAGTGTTGGCAGTAACAACCACCTACTTTGACGCAGCCTCTATATGACTAAGGCCGCCCAAAGGCGGCCTTGATAGACACATCAATACGAATATCACTTAGCTTGCCGGTTTAAGATTGCCACGCGTGATATGCGTCAGAGGAACGTTAATATCAAAAATGCGGCTGCGAATATCGGTCGCGCCCATCTGTGCCACACGTTTGATGTGCATAGCTGCGTATTGCTCTGCGCTCGTTTTGTCGCTGAACAGGTAAATACCACCGGCTTCACCGGCATCTACATTTTCAGTCCAGATTTTTGAGATAAAACCCGGCTCTTGCGTGATGCTCTGCGCCAACGGCGTTGCCATTTCGGCCAAGCGGTCACCTAGCATTTCTCCCGGCATTTTAAAGTCGATTTGCAATAATACGGTCATCTGTGACTCCTTATGTTTTTCAGTTCCTGTCTCTCTCTTTGAGAATGCCACATACTTGCCACTGAAAGCAGTGTTTTTCATCCGTTTTCTATATACTCAACGGATTGTCATGTTGTAGAACCTACAAGGAGTTACTAATGTCTATCGAACGTATCAATCCAGAAAAGCGCTGGTCTGACGCCACTGTCTTCAACGACACTATCTATTACACCAGCGTTCCTGAAAATCTGGACGATGATGCAACGTCACAGACCGCCAACGCCTTAGCCGCTATTGATATGATCTTGAATCAGCTGGGCACGGATAAAACCCGCATTCTTGATGCCACCATTTTCTTGGCTGATGGCGACGATTTTCAGGCGATGAACGCCGCGTGGGATGCTTGGGTGCCCGCAGGCAAAGCGCCAGTGCGCTGTACCGTTCAGGCCAAATTGATGAACCCTAAATACAAAGTTGAAATCAAGATTATCGCGGCACGTTAATGCGCGCATAAAAAAAGCCGCTCAGCATATTGAGCGGCTTTTTTGTATGGCTAATCTGTCGTTACGCCAGCTTAATCATAATCATGCCAGCCAGCAGCAGGGTTAACCCCGCCCAACCTTTTTTATTCAAACGCTGACCGAACAGTATCCAGCCGGCAGCCACCGTGGCCGCGATACCAAAACCGCCCCACAGCGCATATGCTACGGACAGTTCGATACCTTTTACCGCCTGTGACAAGGAGCTAAATGCACCTAACACCGCGGCCAACGACAGCAACCCCATCCAAATACGGCGGAAACCGTCTGACCATTTCAGGAAGATATTAGCTAAAATTTCTAATACGACAGCAAATGCTAACCACGCGATATGGAACCACTCAAGCTGTTGCATGATTGCCTCCTACGTTAGTTTTTGTTTGCGCAGGTTTGTTCTTCATCGCTACGGCGCTTTTCTGTTCACCTGTTTTGGCAGATGGTTTTTTAGTTTTTACCGTACCCGATTTAACCAGCGCGATACCCGCAATCAGCGTAACCAAGCCCATCAATTTCATCAGGGACATACTTTCGTCAAACCACAGTACGCTGAACAAGGTAATAAACAGAATACCGATACCTTCCCACAGGGCATAAGCAACGCCTAAGGCAACACGCTTCACCGCAAAAGAAAGTAAGATATAAGAGATGGTGATCATAACTAGCATAACGATATTACCCGTCATGCCGCCGCTCAGACTCGCCCACTTCATTGATAGCGTACCGATAATTTCGGCCGCGATGGCACATGCCAAAAAGATCCAATAAATCATTTTTCTCTCCACAGAGTTTTATTTTTTATTCGACCCGTTATTTTTTAATGTTTAACCCTATCAGGCTCGTAAATAGGCGCAGTAAGGCTAAATAACATTGCAGAAAACCATTATTGGCGTTCCGATGTTAAATACGGATCGGTAAGAATTATTCGGTTAGGATAAACGCAGACAACATCTGGCTGAGTCGCTGGTTTTATCAGCTACCGTAAGTGGAGAAAGAAGCTAAAGCTCGCTACACCAGTGATGTTCACTAGAAAGCGTTGTAGAAATGAATAAGAGATATGTAGAAGTTTTAATCATCAAGCGATTGTGAGTTTTCATAATAGTTTACATCTTCCCCCCGTACCTACTCCCTACCATACGGTTTGTTCAGTGTCCTCATCAGGTTTAATTAACTGCATTATTTGTATCATAGGCAATTTTATTAAGCAAACCGCCTTTTTGCAAGTTTTCACAGAAAAATGAATATAAATAAGCAAGTTAGGTAATTAAAAAAGAAAGCCACCCTAAATGGATGGCTTGATTTCTGTGGAGCCTCAACGAGTTAGCTTTGCTTAACTATTATGCAGCGTGCATAAAACAACGCTTTTTGTGCTCACAAAAAATGGTCAAAATATTTTACGCTTTCGCGCCTGCAACCGCTTCTTTAGCCAGTTCAGTGATACGTGCGTAGTCGCCGTTGTCCAACGCATCGTTAGGGATCAACCAAGAACCACCGATGCACAGCACGCTTTTCAGTGCCAGATAGTCACGATAGTTTTGTGGGTTGATACCACCGGTTGGGCAGAAACGGACGTGAGAGAATGGGCCTGCGATAGCCTGCAATGCTTTAACGCCGCCGTTGGCTTCAGCTGGGAAGAATTTGAATTCTTTCAAGCCGTGATCCATACCCAGCATCAGTTCTGAAACGGTGCTAATACCTGGGATCAGTGGGATTGAACCGGCAGTTGCTGCTTTCAGCAGATCAGCGGTTAGGCCAGGGCTGATAGCAAACTGAGCACCGGCTTCGGTGACGTCAGCCAGCTGCTTAGCGTTGGTAACGGTACCCGCGCCTACGATAGCTTCTGGAACTTCTTTGGCGATCAGGCGAATAGCCTCAACCGCACACTCAGTACGCAGGGTCACTTCCAGCACACGAACGCCACCGGCAACCAGCGCTTTAGCCAAAGGCACAGCCTGCTCAATTTTTTTAATAACGATTACAGGTACAACCGGGCCGGCTGTCATGATTGACTCGGCGCTTACTTTCCAGTTTTTCATCTGCTTATTATCTCCATGGTGCCTTGCGGCATGGTTTATGGCTGGCGTTGTTGTTTTCAAACAGGAAAACCTTGCCCTACCCCTCTTTCTTGATGCGGAACGCATAATCTAAGGTACACAACGCCAAAAAGAATCATTAACGCGAGCTCGCATTAAGCCCGCGTCATAGAATTAATAGAATTTAATGCAGCTAGCGCCTTCTTCGGCACCGGAGAGCTGTTCACGCAGCGCGGCAAACATCTCACGACCTGAGCCATCGTGCAGCTCAGACAAATCAGGATGAACCAGTTCACGACTCGCCAATTCAGCCTCATCCACCAGCAAAGTGAGCTCGCCGGTTTTGCCGTTAACGCGAACCATATCGCCGTCACGGACTTTCGCCAGCAGACCACCTGAATAAGCCTCAGGGGTAACATGGATGGCTGATGGGACTTTGCCAGAAGCGCCAGACAAACGGCCATCGGTGACTAATGCCACTTTCAGCCCGCGATCCATCAGAACGCCCAATGGTGGCATCAGCTTGTGCAGTTCAGGCATACCGATAGCGCGTGGGCCTTGATAACGCACCACGACCACACAGTCTTTGTCCAGTTTACCGGCTTCAAACGCAGGAACCACGTCGTGCTGGCTATGGAATACCACCGCAGGGGCTTCAATGATTTGATTATCTGCAGGCACGGCGGAGGTTTTCATCACGGCGCGGCCTAAGTTACCCGTCAGCACTTTTGTACCACCGTGGGATTCAAACGGTGATGCGAAGCTAGCAATGACATTGCTGTCGTGGGATTTTTCAGGACCTGGACGATATACCAGCTTGCCCTCTTCCAAGAAAGGCTCCTGGGTATAACGGCTTAAACCGTGGCCAGCAACGGTTTCAACATCTTCATGCAGCAAGCCGCCTTTCAACAGCTCTTTGACCAGCACAGGCACGCCGCCTGCCGCTTGGAAATGGTTGATATCTGCTGGACCGTTTGGATAGATGCGGCACATCAATGGCACCACGTCAGACAGGTCAGAGAAATCATCCCAATTGATATGAATGCCTGCAGCACGCGCCATCGCCACCAAATGCATGGTGTGGTTGGTAGAACCACCGGTTGCTAGCAGAGCGATAATGCCGTTCACGATGACTTTCTCGTCAACCATGCGGCCAACAGGCATGTAATTGCCGCTTGTCTCCGTCATGCGAGTCACCTGACGCGCTGCCGCATCGGTTAATGCGGCGCGTAATGGCATATCTGGCTGAACGAAAGATGAACCCGGCAAGTGCAGGCCCATCACTTCAATCACCATCTGGTTGGAGTTCGCCGTACCATAAAAAGTACAGGTGCCTGGCGCATGGTAAGACGCTGCTTCAGCTTCAAGCAGCGCATCACGGCCCAGCTTGCCTTCTGCGTACAGTTGGCGAACACGAACCTTTTCTTTGTTAGGCAAACCGCTCGGCATTGGACCGGCTGGCACGAACAGGGTCGGTAAATGGCCGAAAGACATCGCGGCCATAAACAGACCCGGCACAATTTTGTCGCACACGCCAAGATACAGCGCGCCGTCAAACATATTGTGCGAAAGACCCACAGCGGCGGACATGGCAATCACTTCGCGGCTCATTAATGAGAGCTCCATGCCGTCCTGTCCCTGAGTTACACCATCGCACATCGCAGGTACGCCAGCGGCCACTTGCCCTACTGCTCCAACCGAATGCAGCGCAGCTTTGATCTGCTCTGGGTAGGTTTCATAGGGTTGGTGCGCCGAAAGCATATCGTTATACGAGGTCACGATACCGATATTGCTCTTGATCATGCTGGTCAGAGACGCTTTATCATCCTGACCACAAGCGGCGAAACCGTGTGCCAAGTTGCCGCAGGCTAACTGAGAACGATGTACCTTCTTGCTGCGCGCTTTTTCGATTTTGGCCAGATAGGCCGCACGGCTGTCGCGGGAGCGTTCAATAATGCGTTGAGTAACTCGGGATACTGTTGGGTTCATTGCTGCCTCATGCCGTCCAGTAGACGTCGACCGGCGTTTGTGTTTGATGTAACACTGCGCGGATCGGCATCTCATTCACATCCGTACCCTGAATTGCGCGCTGATAAACATCACGCTTGCTGCCACCTACCACATGCAGGTAGATATGGCGGCTATTGAGCAGAGCCGGAAGTGTTAGGGTGATACGATCGAGTGGCGCGGTCAGCGGGGTCATCCCCATGCAGACTCGGCCAGAATCCATCGCGAGAGCTGGGAACAGATTCTCTGCCCCAGGGAAGAGTGAAGCGGTATGGCCATCATCACCCATGCCGAGGATCACAACGTCAAACGGACGAGCAATAGATTGCAACGCACGTTCGGTGTCTGCGGCTCCGGCAAACGGGGTGGCATGACTATTCTTCAAACCAACAAACTTCGCGGTTGCGGCGTGGCCCTTCAGCAAATGTTCTCGAACCAGCTTTTCGTTACTGGAATCATCATTTGCCTCGACCCAACGCTCATCCGCTAAGGTGATGCTGACCTTGCTCCACTCAATGGCTTGCTGAGTTAACGCCTCGAACAGTCCTAGTGGTGTACGACCACCCGACACGACTAGACTGGCTTCTCCCTGAGCGCTAATGCTGTGGCTCAGAGCTGCGGCTATTTCCTCAGCAAACTGTTCGTTGAGCGCCTGTGCGCTCGGAAATTCTTTAAACTGTGCCATTTCAACCTCTCCTAAACTGTTCTATACCCAAAATAATTGGAGTGCAGCCAACACCGGTGCGACTTCAAATATGCTGGGTATGAATCTCAACACACGGAGGGAAGGCCCTCCGTGATGCTTTGCGATCAAATAACGCAGTACCGTTATTCGAATTCATTCCATGCACGGCCATCGCGACTGATCATCGCAACAGAGGCAACAGGACCCCAGGTACCGGCTTGGTATGGTTTAGGAGATTCATTATCAGCGGCCCACGCTTCCATGATGGAGTCGACCCACTTCCAGGCTTCTTCCACTTCATCGCGACGCACGAACAGTGCTTGGATCCCACGCATGGTTTCCAACAGCAAACGCTCATAGGCATCGGCTAAATGCTCTTGATGGAAGGTATCGGAGAAGCTCAGATCCAGTTTAGTGGTTTGCAAACGATGCTTATGTTCCAGACCAGGCACCTTGTTCAGGATGTCAATCTGCACGCCTTCATCAGGCTGTAAGCGGATCGTCAGTTTGTTCTGCGGCAGCTCTTGGTAAGAGTCGCTGAACAGGTTGAGAGGCGGGTTCTTAAAGTAAATAACTACTTCAGAACATTTTGATGGCAGACGTTTACCGGTACGCAGATAGAACGGAACGCCAGCCCAGCGCCAGTTATCGATATCAACGCGAATAGAGACGAAGGTTTCCGTATTACTGGTTTTGTTCGCCCCTTCTTCCTCCAGATATCCTGGTACTTTTTTGCCTTGAACAAAGCCTGCGGTGTATTGGCCACGCACCGTGGTATCACGCACGTTAGAATGGTTGATACGACGTAGTGAACGCAGCACTTTGACCTTTTCATCACGAATGCGGTCAGTAGAGAGATCCGCCGGTGGTGACATGGCAATCATGGTCAAAATTTGCAACAGATGGTTTTGAATCATGTCGCGCATCTGGCCCGCTTTATCAAAGTAGCCCCAGCGACCTTCAATGCCCACTTCTTCCGCGACGGTGATCTGCACGCTGTCGATCATGCTGTTGTCCCAGTTATTCGCAAACAGGGAGTTAGCAAAACGCAGCGCCAGCAGGTTAAGTACCGTTTCTTTGCCCAAATAGTGGTCAATACGGTAAACCTGTGACTCGTCGAAGAATTCAGCCACCTGATTATTGATGGCGCGTGAGGATTCCAAATCCGTACCGAGAGGCTTTTCCATCACGATGCGGCTTGGATCTTTATTCAGACCGGATGCACCCAAACCTTGGCAGATAGCGCCGAAAGTACTTGGTGGCATCGCAAAGTAGTTGATGGTGACGCGTTTCTTCTGATCCAGCATTTTTGCCAGATTTTTGAAATGCTGAGTGTCATTGACGTCAAGGTTACAGAAATCCAGACGCGCGCTGAGCGTCGTCCACAGTTCTTCATCAACCTTTTCCTTCAAGAAGGTGTCCAGAGCTTCACGGACGACCTTAGTGTAGGCGTCTTTATCCCAATCAGCGCGACCTACGCCGATGATACGAGTGTCCGGATGGATATGACCGGCTTTTTCTAATTGGTACAGGGAAGGCAGCAGTTTACGGCGGGCTAAATCGCCCTTGGCGCCGAAAATGACCAGGTCACAGGCCTGTGCTGTTGACGTAACCGCCATGTTCATCTCCTCGTTGCAGGATGCTTGTAATTTTATTACATAATTAATGTACTATTTTTGACTATAGCCAGTAAACATGCTTTTTTGCCGAAAAAACAACCATAAATGGTATGAAATTTTCGTTGACCCCGCCGCAGACCGCGTAATGACAGATACATTATGTAATTTTCCGTCAAAACTGAAGCAATATTACCATATCGAAAGTTAGACACACGTCATACTCTGGTAAAAAAAGCCCACGAAGCGGCATCATCTCGCTGCAAAGCAGTTGTGGCTCGTAGTATATTTTCATCAAACAATCATAGATTTCTCCTTTCTTTGAAATCGTTTTGCTCAATAGATGTCAAAATGCAGGAAAGCGGCGAGTGAAAAACACCCAATGAGCTTACCGGAGTAAGGGATTAGGGCGCACGAGAGCAGCCAACACACCTGCAATTTGAAAGATGACGGGCATACAATCCATGAGTGAATGTGTATATGAATACGCTGGACAAAATTCAGGCCAACCTGGACCAACTCAGTAAATCCGAGCGCAAAGTTGCCGAGGTTATCTTGGCTGCACCGCAGACCGCAATTCACTCGAGCATTGCGACACTGGCGAAAATGGCTGATGTCAGTGAACCCACGGTAAACCGTTTTTGTCGTCGTTTAGAAACCAAAGGCTTCCCCGATTTTAAACTTCATCTCGCACAGAGCCTTGCTAATGGGACGCCGTATGTCAATCGAAACGTAGAAGAGACTGACAGCGTTGATGCTTATACCAGCAAAATATTCGAATCTGCGATGGCTAGCCTTGAAATGGCCAAGAATAACCTTGATATGGCCGCGGTTAATCGCGCCGTTGATCTGCTCACTCAGGCCAAGAAAATCTCGTTCTTTGGTCTAGGTGCATCCGCCGCCGTTGCTCATGATGCCATGAATAAATTCTTTCGGTTTAACATTCCTGTGGTTTATTTTGATGACATCGTCATGCAAAGAATGAGCTGCATGAATTCGAACGAAGGCGATGTTGTGGTGCTTATCTCCCACACAGGCCGTACCAAAAGTTTGGTCGAAATGGCACATTTAGCACGCGAAAATGACGCCACCGTGATTGCCATTACCTCTCGCGACACGCCGCTTGCTCTGGAAGCTACCCTACCCTTAATTCTGGATGTGCCAGAAGACACCGATGTCTACATGCCAATGGTGTCGAGAATTGCTCAATTGACGCTGATCGATGCACTGGCAACTGGCTTTACCTTGCGCAGAGGCGCAAAATTCAGAGATAACTTGAAGCGAGTCAAAGAAGCGCTGAAAGAATCGCGCTTTGATAAGGGACTAGCGCTGCCCCACCATTTTGATTAAATCGGTGATCGGCTAGGCTAAGATATAAAGTACGCGTTTAACGTCAATCAGGCACCAAAACATAAAAACAACCTGTCATTTTCTGCTAGATAATGAAGAGACGGGTATTTATCAACCGCATGCTTTCTTTTGCGGTTTCATGCGAGCAGGCTTGATGAGTTGATCTACCCAGTGATTTTTAAGCATAAGAACGTCGCTGCTACGAGTTAACAGCGACGCCAGCTTAAGATAATCGGGTTACGTGGATGCGTAATCAACTGCCTGTTCGTTGTATTGGCACCAACACCAATGCTTCACATGTCAACGGAGTTACACATGTCCAGACGGCTCAGAAGAACCAAGATCGTAACAACCTTAGGCCCAGCAACCGACCGCGATAATAATCTAGAGAAGATTATTTCAGCTGGTGCTAACGTCGTACGTCTCAATTTCTCTCATGGTACAGCTGAAGATCATCTTGCTCGCGCCAATAAAGTCCGTGAAATTGCAGCAAAACTAGGACGACATGTTGCCATCCTCGGAGACCTACAGGGTCCGAAAATCCGCGTATCCACCTTCAAAGAAGGCAAAGTATTCCTTAACATCGGCGACAAATTCCTACTCGACGCCGATCTCACCACCGGTGAAGGCGATAAAGAGAAAGTCGGCATCGACTACAAACGCCTGCCGGAAGACGTGGTTCCCGGCGACATTCTATTGCTCGACGATGGTCGCGTGCAGCTCAAAGTCCTCGAAGTTAAAGGCAGCAAAGTGTTTACCGAAGTGACCGTCGGTGGCCCTCTCTCCAATAACAAAGGGATTAACAAATTAGGCGGCGGTCTGTCTGCTGAAGCCTTAACCGAAAAAGACATCGCTGATATCGCTACTGCGGCGAAAATTTCTGTCGATTATCTGGCAGTTTCTTTCCCTCGCACCGGCGAAGACATTAACTACGCGCGCCGCCTTGCACGCGATGCTGGTTGTGATGCCAAGATCGTGGCTAAAGTTGAACGTGCCGAAGCGGTATGCAGTGAAGAAGCGATGGATGACATCATCTTAGCCTCCGACGTCGTGATGGTTGCTCGTGGCGACTTGGGCGTCGAAATTGGCGATCCAGAGCTGGTAGGCATTCAAAAACAGCTGATCCGCCGCGCACGCAAATTAAACCGCTCCGTTATCACTGCGACCCAAATGATGGAGTCGATGATCACCAACCCAATGCCTACACGCGCTGAGGTCATGGACGTGGCTAACGCCGTGCTGGACGGTACTGATGCGGTCATGCTGTCGGCAGAAACGGCAGCGGGGCAATACCCTGCTGAAACAGTTGCTGCCATGGCGCGCGTATGTTTGGGTGCTGAAAAAATCCCTAGCATTAACGTTTCTAAGCACCGTTTAGACGTACAGTTCGACAATATCGAAGAAGCGATTGCGATGTCTAGCATGTACGCGGCTAACCACCTGAAGGGCGTTACCGCGATCATCGCCATGACCGAATCAGGCCGTACGGCGCTGATGATGTCTCGCATCAGTTCTGGCTTGCCAATCTTTGCCATGTCTCATCGCGAACGCACCTTGAACCTGACAGCGCTGTATCGCGGGGTAACGCCCGTTTACTTCGACAGTACCAGCGACGGCGTGGCGGCAGCTCAGCATGCAGCAAATCTGCTGCGTGATAAGGGCTTCTTGGTTTCGGGCGATCTCGTTATCGTGACCCAAGGTGATGTGATGGGCACCATCGGCAGCACCAATACCAGCCGAATCCTGCGCGTTGAATAAAGCGCGATAAAAGAAATAACGAAGGGGCGCAATTCAATTGCGCCCCTTTTCTTTTGGGTTCAACTCATAAAACTTAGGCGAAACTTATAAGTCTTTTCGCTTGTACGGCTCAATTTCTCCCGGCTTGCGGGTTTTTAGCAGCTTCAGGATCCACGTATATTGCTCCGGATGCGGCCCCATCAGTAACTCAACTTCTTCGTTCATGCGGCGAGCCATATCGTGCTCATTCATATCGGCAATATCATCCATCGGTGGACGGATATAGATATCCAACGTGCTTGTTTTGCCGTCATACACAGGGAAAAGCGGAATAACCTGAGCACGACAAAGCTTCATCAAACGCCCAATCGCAGGCAGCGTAGCTTTATACGTAGCGAAGAAATCGACAAACTCGCTATGTTCCGCACCATGATCTTGGTCTGGCAGATAATAGCCCCAGTAACCGTGCCGCACCGAGCTGATGAAAGGCTTAATGCCGTCGTCGCGCGCGTGCATACGCCCACCAAAACGCCGACGACAGGTATTCCACAGCCAGTCCACCATCTTATTCTTTTGATTATGGAACATTGCGGCCATAGGCTGGCCCTGTGCAGCTAGCAACATCGCGGGGATATCAACGGCCCAACCGTGTGGCACTAAAAAGATGGCATTCTTACCGCTCTCACGCAGGGCTTCGATATGCTCCATGCCATGCCAGCGAGTGCGTTTTAGCACGCGTTGTGGGTCGCGCAGCGTCAGTTCGGCCATTAAAAACATAGACTGCCCTGCGCGTTCGAACATTCGATCGATAATGTCTTCACGCTGAGCTTCGGTTAATTCTGGAAAGCAGTACAACAGGTTAATTCTTGCACGACGTCGTGCTCCACCTGCGAGTTTTCCAGCCCAGCGCCCAACGGTAGCAAGGATCGGATCTCTCAGACGCACCGGCAAATAGGCCATCGCGACCATCGTACCAACGCCTACCCACGCACCCCAGTATTTAGGCAGTAGGAAGCTTTTTTCAAACTGCGGGATAAACTCCACATTTGAACGTTGTTCTTTTTCCATACAAAAGCTCTTTAATAAAATATCAGCTAATTATATACCCAAGTGGTTTCAATACGGCTTGATATAAGTCTTGGACATAGAACAACCGATAAAAATTTGCGCATAAATAAATAGCACAAAGAAAAACAGCCGGTTATAGCCGGCTGTTATAAACGATTCCTAATCTTAATCTAGCTGGAGTTGCGGAACAACCTGACGAACCTGAGCTAAGTACTCACGGCGATCTTTGCCAGACAGTCCATCAGAGCGAGGAAGCTGCGCCGTTAATGGATTCACTGCCTGATTATTCAGCCAGAATTCATAATGCAGGTGCGGTCCAGTAGAACGTCCGGTATTGCCCGACAGCGCGATGCGGTCGCCGCGTTTTACTTTTTGCCCCGGCTTAACCAGAATTTTTTTCAGGTGCATAAAGCGCGTCGTATATTGGCGACCGTGACGGATAACCACGTAGTTGCCCGCCGCGCCGCTGCGTTTAGCGATAACCACTTCACCATCACCAACGGCTAATACAGGTGTTCCCACCGGCATCGCGAAATCTACACCTTTGTGTGGAGCAACACGTCCTGTTACCGGATTCACACGGCGCGGATTAAAGTTAGAGGATACGCGGAATTGTTTGGTGGTTGGGAAACGCATAAAGCCTTTCGCTAAACCGCTGCCCTGACGATCGTAGAATTTGCCATCATCTGCGCGCACGGCGTAATAATCTTTACCACCGGAGCGCATTCTTACCCCCAGTAGTTGGCTCTGCTCACTGCGGCCATTCAACTCTTCACGCGACATCAGCACGGAAAATTGATCGCCCTTCTGCAATTTACGGAAATCCATCTGCCACTGAAGCGCCTTGATCACGGCATTCACTTCTGAGCGGCTCAGGCCTGCGGCTCGTGCGCTATTGACGAAGCTTCCGTTCAGTGTTCCCGTGACAACTTTATTTTTCCACTCACCCTGCTGAGACTCCACGGCTTCTTTGAAGTTGCCGTTCACCAGATTATAGGTACGTGTTTCGCGACGATTCACTTCCCAAGTCAGCTGTTGCAGTTCGCCTGCATCATTGACGACCCACGAAAGCGTTTGGCCAATCTTGAGGTTACGCAGTGCGGGATTTTGCTTAGCAAGTGCGGACACCTCTGACATATCAATGCCAAACTGGGTCAAAATGCTGCCAAGCGTATCACCGGTAGAAACCACGTAATCATGGGTACCCGAATCGTTATCGGCTTTGTCGTCTAATTCGTCGGTAGGAACTTCATCTTCTGGGGCGGGTTGGTCCAGTGGCTCACTGGCTTCAGGAACGAGCGTTCGCAACTGTTTATTATCCAACGGGACAATTTTGGCAGAGGCGCTATCGCTATCGATATTCGGTTGGTAAACGAATGGCCGCCAAATAGAGACGGCCAACGTGATGACGGTCAGTGACCCTAGCATAACCCGATGTGGTCGGGGCAAGTTGTTATACGCTAGGGCGATAGATCGCGCTATCTGCTGCACTCGGATATTCCTCTTAATCTCCGTTCAGGCAGCTTGAATACTGTTGTGATAGCTGAGTTAAGAACCTCATGTAACTATCAGCACCCAGTGCGATCGCGCTACCCAAGGGATCTAAGGTTCCCTGGCGGACTTTTGTCCCCTGCGCAACCGCTGAGATTACTGCTGGCCTGAACTGTGGCTCAGCGAAAACGCAAACGGCTTTCTGCTCAACCAAATGTGTTCGAATTTGATGTAAACGCTGTGCGCCAGGCTGAATCTCGGGATTGACCGTGAAGTGACCTAAAGGAGTCAAACCAAAGGTTTTCTCGAAGTAACCATAGGCATCATGAAAAACAAAATACCCTTTACCTTGCACAGGCCGCAGCATCATACCAACATTTTTTTCTGTCTGCTCTAGTTGTTCCTCGAATTTACGTAGGTTGACATCCAGTTTGTCTTTGTTTTGTGGGCTTTGTAACAATAATTTGTCGTGTATCGCTATCGCTATCTGTTTTGCAATGGCTGGAGAGAGCCAAATATGCAGGTTATATTGCCCATGATCGTGATCATGATGCTCTTCTGAACCAGTCTCAGCGCCATTTGTAACATTATGTGTAGCAGATTTTTCGGATTTTTCTACATTGCTTTCTGCTGCATGCGCTTTATGGTCATGATCGTCATCATCATCACCGGCCATGAGCAGGCTGTGAACGGCTGGCAGCCCTGTCAGCATCAGATTCTTGTTATTTTCGAGCTGTTGAACCGGTTTTGTCAGGAAAGCCTCCATTTCTGGCCCTACCCATACTACTAAGTCAGCTTCACGCAAACGTTTGATGTCGGATGGCTTGAGTGCATAATCATGCGGTGACGCCCCATCTGGAAGCAAAACTTCCGTTGTTGTGACCCCATCAGCAATTGCCGAAGCGATAAATCCTAAAGGACGGATTGAGGTTAATACCGCAGCCTGTGCGCAGCTGATCCCAGCGCTTGTTACCAGTGCAGCAGCAATAATAGTGCGCTTAAACCAGGCTTTTTTGTGTATCATGTCAAAATTCTCTTCTTCAATTTGGGTGATCGTTATATTATAACATTTCATCCATTCTGCAATATGCAAAAACATGTCGAGTCAAAATACAGTTCAAAACAATAATAGTTTGGTATCGCTGAAAGACATCACGGTGAGCTTCGGGCCTCGCAATGTGCTTTCTCACATATCTCTCGATCTCAAACCCGGACGCATTCTGACGTTGCTGGGGCCTAATGGTGCCGGAAAGTCTACGCTGGTTCGCGTCGTGCTGGGGTTGATAAAACCCACTTCAGGCACGATTACCACCGCAGAAAAGCTCACCATTGGCTATGTGCCGCAAAAACTGCACCTCGATGCAACGCTGCCGTTGACCGTCAGCCGATTCATGCGCTTGCGTCCCGGTGTAAAAAAAGAAGATGTATTGCCTGCATTGAAGCGTGTACATGCCGCTCATCTGCTCAATCAACCGATGCAAAAACTCTCTGGCGGCGAAAACCAGCGGGTTTTGCTGGCGCGCGCGTTGCTCAATAAGCCTGATTTATTGGTATTGGATGAACCTACCGCTGGCGTTGACGTTAACGGGCAACTGGCGCTGTACGATTTAATCAACCAGCTAAGACAAGAACTTAATTGCTCAGTACTGATGGTGTCGCACGATTTACATTTAGTGATGGCAAAAACGGACGAAGTATTGTGTTTAAACCAACATATTTGCTGTTCAGGAACGCCAGAAGTGGTGTCGATGCACCCTGAGTTTATCGCGATGTTTGGCAACCGCGGTGCGGAACAACTCGCGATTTATCGCCATCATCATAATCATCGTCACGATCTACAGGGAAAAATTGTGTTGAAAAGTAATGGGAGCCAGCCGCAATGATTGAGTTACTTCTCCCCGGCTGGATCGCAGGCGCATTGCTGGCGTTAACCGCTGGCCCACTGGGATCGTTTGTCGTGTGGCGCCGTATGTCATATTTTGGCGATACGCTAGCGCACGCGTCCCTGCTAGGCGTTGCGTTTGGCCTACTGTTGAACGTGAATCCTTTCTTCGCCGTTATCGTCGTGACACTGCTGCTGGCCATTGGCCTTGTATGGCTGGAACGACGCCCGACGCTCGGCGTTGATACCCTGCTCGGTATCATGGCTCACAGCGCGCTGTCGCTGGGCTTGGTAGTTGTCGCTTTAATGTCAAACGTACGCGTAGATTTGATGGCGTATTTATTCGGCGATCTACTTTCCGTCACCTATGACGATATTATTATGATTGCCATTGGTGTCGCCATCGTACTGGGTATCTTATGGTGGCAATGGCGACCGCTGCTTTCGGTAACAATCAGCCCAGAACTTGCCCACGTAGACGGCGTTAACCTCGAACGTGTACGGATGATATTAATGCTAGTTACCGCGCTAACCATCGGCTTGGCAATGAAATTCGTGGGCGCATTAATCATCACCTCACTGCTGATTATCCCTGCTGCCACAGCGCGCCGTTTCTCACGCACGCCAGAGCAAATGGCCGGCATTGCCGTTATCATCGGTATTTTAGCCGTGACTGGCGGGCTCACATTTTCCGCCTTCTACGATACGCCTGCTGGGCCGTCCGTGGTGCTGTGCGCAACCGCAATGTTCATTCTCAGCCTGAGTAAAAAACAGAGCGTGTAGAACGTTAACGTTGCAGGTATAAAAAAGCCCGAGACACTCAATATGCTCGGGCTTTTTTTTCGACGCAAGAAACTGAGCTTTAAAAGCGGCTATTCTTCTCGGGTCAGACCAAAATGTTTATAGGCGTGGTTGGTCGCCATGCGGCCACGCGGCGTGCGCTGTAAGAAACCCTGTTGAATGAGGTAAGGCTCCAATACGTCTTCAATAGTTTCACGCTCTTCACCGATAGCCGCCGCAAGGTTGTCGAGCCCCACTGGCCCGCCCATAAATTTATCAATCACCGCCAGCAGCAGCTTTCTATCCATGTAGTCGAAGCCTTCGGCATCAACGTCCAGCATATTGAGCGCCTGCGTCGCCACGTCACCATTGATATTGCCATCGGCGCAAACTTCGGCGTAGTCCCTCACACGACGTAATAAACGGTTAGCAATACGCGGTGTACCGCGAGATCGACGCGCCACTTCATGCGCGCCCTCTTCCGTCAAAGATAAACCAAGGCATTGTGCGCTGCGGCCAACGATGTGTTGCAAATCAGCAACCTGATAAAACTCCAAGCGCTGCACAATACCGAATCGGTCGCGTAACGGAGAGGTTAACGAACCGGCTCGCGTCGTTGCCCCCACCAGCGTGAAAGGAGGTAGATCAATCTTAATGGAACGTGCCGCGGGCCCTTCGCCGATCATGATATCAAGCTGATAATCTTCCATCGCTGGATACAAAATCTCCTCAACCACCGGAGACAAACGGTGGATCTCATCGATAAACAAAACATCATGAGGCTCGAGGTTCGTTAGCATAGCGGCGAGATCGCCCGCTTTTTCTAACACGGGGCCAGAAGTTGTGCGCAAATTCACGCCCATCTCATTGGCGACAATATTAGCCAAGGTGGTTTTCCCCAACCCTGGAGGGCCGAAGATCAACAGGTGATCGAGCGCATCGCCGCGCAGTTTGGCCGCTTTGATGAAAATCTCCATCTGACCACGCACCTGTGGTTGCCCAACGTATTCTGATAGGCTTTTGGGGCGGATAGCGCGATCGATAATTTCTTCTTCGCTTTGCACTTCCGCAGTAATCAGACGGTCAGCTTCAATCATCCTTCATTTACCTCACTGGCGATCACAGCGCCGCGCGCAGTGCATCACGAATTAATGTTTCGCTATCAGCATCTGGTTTGGCAATTTTGCTGATCATCCGGCTCGCCTCTTGCGGTTTATAGCCCAGCGCAATCAGCGCTGCAACGGCTTCACCTTCAGCATCAATTTCAGCGGCCGGTTTCTTCGCTTCTGGCATTGGCAGTTCACTGTGGTTATTAAACAGGTCGCCGGTTAAGCCTTTAAAGCGATCCTTCATTTCAACCACTAGACGCTCCGCCGTTTTCTTACCCACGCCGGGTAATTTCACCAGCGTGCTAACTTCTTCACGTTCGATGGCGGTAACAAACTGCTGAGCTGACATGCCAGACAAAATGGCCAGCGCCAGTTTTGGCCCAACGCCATTGACTTTAATCAGCTCGCGGAACAATGCTCGCTCTTGTTTGTTATTAAATCCGTACAGCAACTGCGCATCTTCACGCACCACAAAATGGGTGAAAATAATGGCTTCCTGACCAACATCAGGCAGTTCATAAAAACAGGTCATCGGCATATGGACTTCATAACCTACACCGTTGGCTTCCAGCAGCACTTCCGGCGGCTGTTTTTCCAGAACAATACCTCTGAGACGACCTATCACGCGCAATTCCTCTTAAAATGTTCACTCTTTCATTATGGCTTACAGCTTATACCATAAAAAAGGCTGGATGAATATCCAGCCCATTGAGTTTGATACCTAATTTACTTTAAACGCCCGCGCGCTAAGTTCAAGCGCGTTGGGCTGGCTCTCAGCGCATTTTGGCTGACATGACAATGCGTGATTGCCACAGCCAGCGCATCGGCTGCATCGGCCTGTGGGCTCGCCGACAGCTTCAGCAAAGAACGCACCATATGCTGAACCTGCGATTTCTCGGCAGCCCCCGTTCCAACCACGGTTTGTTTGATTTGACGCGCCGCATATTCAAACACCGGCAAATCAACGTTCACCGCGGCCACAATAGCAGCGCCGCGAGCCTGACCCAGCTTTAAGGCTGAATCGGCATTTTTAGCCATAAAGACCTGTTCAATGGCAAAAATATCGGGCTGGAACTGAGCAATAATTTCGCTGACGCCGGCATACACCAGCTTGAGACGTGTAGGTAAATCATCGACAGAGGTGCGGATGCACCCGCTGCCGAGATATTCGAGCTTTCGCCCCACTTGGCGGATCACGCCATAGCCTGTGATCCGCGAACCAGGGTCAATCCCGAGGATGATACTCATTCCAGAGTAGCCGCAACCTCGTCGGAAACCTCACCGTTGTGATAAACTTCCTGCACATCATCACAATCTTCCAGCATGTCGATCAGGCGCATCAGTTTTGGTGCGGTTTCTTCGTCCATTTCTGCCTTAGTAGAAGGGATCATAGAAACTTCAGCAGATTCGGCAACCAGACCGGCAGCATCTAACGCATCTTTCACTTCACCGAAGGTTTCCCACGGAGTGAACACGTCGATAGCGCCGTCGTCATAGGTGACAACGTCATCAGCACCAGCTTCCAGCGCGGCATCCATCACGGTATCTTCATCTAGGCCCGGTGCGTAGGAAATCACACCTTTTTTGGCAAACAGATAAGAAACTGAACCGTCAGTGCCTAAGTTACCGCCGGTTTTAGTGAAGGCATGACGCACTTCAGCCACGGTACGGTTACGGTTGTCACTCAGACATTCCACCATAATCGCAGAACCGCCAGGACCGTAACCTTCATAGATGATGGTTTCCATATTGGTATCATCATCACCGCCCACACCACGCGCGATTGCACGGTTCAACGTATCGCGGGTCATGTTGTTAGACAGCGCTTTATCAATTGCTGCGCGCAGACGTGGGTTCGCACCCGGATCACCACCACCTAATTTCGCGGCGGTAACCAGCTCGCGAATAATTTTGGTGAAGATTTTACCGCGCTTAGAATCCTGCGCAGCTTTACGGTGTTTCGTGTTGGCCCACTTACTATGACCTGCCATATGTTTCTCCGGTAAAAGCCGTAGGGCTTTAAAAATGACAAACTTTACGCCTGTTAGGATGAATAGTGACAAACCGCCAAGCTTAATGGCTTAACGCGGTTTGCCACACAGGCACTTAATCAATGAACGAGTTCTTCAATCGCCTGCCGGTTGCTCCACGATTTGGTGAGCTGGGCAGCCTGCTCAACGTCTAGCCATTGATAAGCCAGATGTTCCGTCAGCGGAATTTCTCTCTCTGACGGCAGCGCCAAACAGAACCAGTGCTCCAAATTGCGCGTTACACCGGGTGCATAGCGATGGCGCAAATGCGCAAATAACTCAAACTCCACACAGTGCTGACAATCCATCAATGACAGGCTTTCACCTGAAATATCAATACCGACTTCTTCCTTTACTTCACGCTGTGCGGCGTGCGGCGCAGATTCACCCTCTTCTAAACTGCCGGTCACCGACTGCCAGAAATCAGGATCGTCGCGCCGCTGTAACATCAGCACCCGACCACTCTGGCGGGCATAAATGACCACCAGAATCGACTCAGGACGCTTATATGCCATTAGGCTTTCTCTGCGTCGTCTGCGCTGCCTTTTTTGGCAACCACAGAGATAGAGAGTTCCTGCAACGATGCAGGATTTGCAAAGCTTGGCGCATCGGTCAGCGGGTCAGCTGCAGCCGTTGTTTTAGGGAATGCGATAACATCACGGATATTATCGGTACCGGTTAACAACATCACCAGACGATCCAGACCAAATGCCAGACCTGCATGTGGAGGCGTACCATATTTCAGCGCGTCCAGCAGGAAGCCAAACTTGTCGCGTTGTTCCTGCTCGGTAATCCCCAGAATACCGAATACGGTTTCCTGCATTTCACCGTTATGAATACGCACAGAACCACCGCCCACTTCATAGCCGTTCATGACCATGTCATAGGCGTTAGCAATAGCGCCAACTGGATGTGCTTTCAGCTCAGCTGGAGAGATATCGCGAGGCGCGGTAAACGGATGGTGCATCGCAGCTAAACCGCCTTCACCATCGTCTTCGAACATTGGGAAATCAACAACCCACAGCGGTGCCCAGCTGTTTTCGTTAGTGATTTTCAGCTCACGACCCACTTTCAGACGCAGCGCGCCCATAGCATCGGTGGCTATCTTGCTAGTATCTGCGCCGAAGAACAGAATATCTTCATTTTGTGCGCCGGTACGTTCCAGAATGGATTCTAAAACTTCAGCATTCAGGAACTTAGCAATTGGGCTTTGAACCCCTTCCATTCCTGCGGTACGGTCATTGACCTTCATCCATGCCAAACCTTTAGCGCCATAGATACCGACAAACTGGCCGTATTCATCAATGATTTTACGCGTCAGGTGCGCACCACCCGGAACACGCAACGCAATGACGCGACCTTTAGGATCGTTAGCTGGGCCGGAGAAGACTTTAAAATCAACGTCCTTCACCAAATCAGCAACGTCAACCAGCTCCAGCGGGTTACGCAGGTCTGGTTTGTCGGAGCCATAACGACGCATCGCTTCAGCAAACGTCATAACAGGGAATTTACCCAGATCGACGCCTTTGATTTCCTGCCACAGAGAACGAGCGAGTTCTTCCATCACTTCACGCACTTGTTCTGCGCTCATGAAAGAAGTTTCCACATCGATCTGGGTGAATTCAGGCTGGCGGTCAGCGCGCAGGTCTTCATCACGGAAGCACTTAACGATCTGATAATAACGGTCAAAGCCAGACATCATCAGCAGCTGTTTAAACAGCTGTGGAGACTGTGGCAGCGCGTAGAATTTACCTTTATGCACGCGGCTTGGTACCAGATAATCACGAGCACCTTCAGGCGTTGCCTTGGTCAGCATCGGGGTTTCGATATCTAGGAAACCGTGGTTATCCATGAAACGACGCACAAACGCAGTAATGCGCGCACGCGTTTTCAGACGCTGTGCCATCTCAGGGCGACGCAGATCAAGATAACGATACTTCAGGCGGTTTTCTTCGCTGTTAGTCTGGTTGAAGTCTAACGGCAGGGGTTCTGAACGGTTAATGATTGTCAGAGCATGACCAAACACTTCCACTTCACCGGTGGACATGTCTTTATTTTTTTGGCTATCTGGACGCGCACGAACGGTACCCGTGATTTGCACGCAGAACTCGTTACGCAGCTCTGAAGCTTGCTGGAACGCTTCTTTATGATCAGGATCGAAGAATACCTGTACCACGCCTTCACGGTCACGCAGATCGATGAAGATTAAACCACCCAGATCGCGGCGGCGATGTACCCAACCGCAAAGCGTGACTTCCTGACCCTCATGGGACAAATTCAACTGCCCGCAATAATTAGTACGCATAACGATATCCTTTGGCTTTCTTATGTACTTCACCGATGCCACATCCGAGCATATACCCGGATGGGTGCTGCCTGTGCAGCCCTATAATTTTAAACTCGAGTCGTGCTAATTCTCTGATTTTCCTGACTTAGGTTTGAAGTCAGTGGCATACCATCCGGTTCCCTTGAGTTGGAAACCCGCAGCAGAAACGCGTTTTTTCAGCGTCGGTCTGCCACACGCCGGACAATCAACCAACGGCGCATCGGCCATTTTTTGCAATTTCTCTAACTGATGATTGCATTCGCTACAAGCGTATTCGTAGATCGGCATAGCAGTGATAGATTACATGTTCGATGAAAAAAGGCGGCTATTATAAAGGAAATTCGCCGCTGCGATAAGAGCAGACGCGCACTTTGCGCGGATTCTCGCCACCTTATCAAAACAGTTTATATTCTCTGCGTTCGATGCAGCACTGTTTGTTAACTTATTGATACAATGCATTTTCTTTTTAAATTAACGAATTACAGAATATCGCTACCGAGCCGTAGCCACATCCCGTTACGTTTAACGGGCTTAGTTCGCGTTATCTTTGAGCTAAAACTCTGTTACACCGCCACCGCTTTACTGGCTATTTCTACATACTGATAATGAGCGAGTTCCCATTTTTGCGCCATGATGGAGGTCTACGATTTGATAAGAATCAAATAAGTACAATAAACTTTCATTCGCGAAGCGATCTCACCACAAGACCAGCAGCATGACTTCATTGAAATAGAATAGCATCCATAGACCCCATAGCCGCATGCATCATCGATAGATCTAAAAATCAAAATAGCGAATTTATCGACACACTAATAGGCGAGCATCTTAATCACGTGACGCAGAGGGCACCTACCGATTCAATCCGATAGATAGTTCAACCAAGGTTAAATAGATATGTCAAAAACCAACAAACGCGACATTATTTTGTAAGTAACGAATACAAATAAAATATTTATATTTTTATATGCTGAAAAGTGTACAAAAAATTAATTAAAATAAATAAAACTCAGATTAAATAGCAATGACTCCCTTTTTTCATTTACTAATCGTTTAACCATTCAGGAATAAAATACTCTCGAATATCTTATCTAGCATTGGAAATGAAAAAATGAATCTACTTATTACTGGGGCAACGGGCTTTTTAGGCGGTGCCGTACTCGCAAAAGTATTGCTTGATGATAAGCCAGTATCTCTTCTTCTTTTAGTACGCTCAGATAATTCGCAAAATGCTTTAGCTAGGATAAAAAAGAATCTGGTTAATTTTGGTTGCACTGAAAAAACATTAGAAAAATTAACGAGTGATAATATTCTCATCGGCGATCTTTCTGACCCTGATGGTTTTATTCACGATGAAAGATTAAACAATATAACTCACGTTATTAATAGCGCAGCTATCGCTTCGTTTGGCGAAAACCCTCTCATTTGGAAAGTAAACGTTGAAGGCACATTAAAATTCGCCACTCACATGTCTAAATACGCGAAACTCCAGCGATTCGTTCATGTTGGCACTGCGATGTCATGTGTGCCAGAGGCTGGCTCTGTCGTCACCGAAAGCCTGACGTTAAAAGATGAAAACGAACATCTGGTTCAGTACACCTATTCAAAGTCTGTTATCGAAAACCGTATGCTGGCAGAGTGTCCTGATTTACCGTTAGTGATTGCAAGGCCTTCCATTATTGTTGGCCACAGCGAGCAAGGCTGTAAACCGTCCACCAGCATATTCTGGGTATTCCGTATGGCGCTAATGTTGGGCAAATTTATGTGTTCAATGGATGATAAGATTGATGTTATTCCCGTTGATTACTGTGCCGATGCCCTTCTTCTTCTCCTACAAAAAGAGAATATGAATGAAAAAATATTTCATATTTCAGCGGGCGAAGCTGGCAGTGTCACTTTCGGTGAAATAGACAGTGCTATTGCCCAGGCAACAGAAACAAAACCGGTTAATCTCTCTTATGAACAAGTAGAATATATCGAATTAGTTAAATCCAGAAAAAGCTTTAAAGGTATATTTGGACAATGTAACGAGCGATTGATGTTGCGAGCGATGCGCCTCTATGGTGAGTTCTCAATTCTTAATGTTCGTTTTTCTAACGAAAAATTACTCGGGCTTGGAATATCTGCGCCGCCTCGATTTACCGACTATGTGGCTAAATGCGTTGCCACCACGGCAAATCAATCGATACCTGAGCAAATGGTCGTAGATTTCAAATAATACACGCATTGTAAATGGGCTTATATAATTAAGCCTATTTACGTTTTTGCCTAGCCCGCTAATATTCATTTTATGTTATATTTCCCCAGCATTTCTTCTGGAGAGATATCGACATCATGATATATATCGGCCTTCCACAGTGGCAACACGCAGCCTGGCATAAAATCGGGCTTAACGATCTTGCGGATTACAGCCAATACTTCAACTGTGTTGAAGGCAACACCACGTTTTACGCGCTGCCCAAACAGGAACTATCACGACGCTGGCGCGATATGACTCAGGATAATTTTCGATTTTGCTTCAAATTTCCATCCGCGATAAGCCATCAGGCCGCATTAACCCATTGTGACGACCATCTGCAGGATTTCTTTAGCAGCCTCTCTCCAGTTCATTCGCGCATCGGGCAGTTTTGGTTACAGCTTCCTGCTGCATTTTCGCCACAATTTTTACCCCGCCTATGGCAATTTTTAGACTCACTGCCAACAGAGTTCACCTACGGCGTTGAAGTTCGTCACCCCGACTTCTTTGCTAAAGGCGATGCTGAGCGTGCGCTTAACCGTGGGCTTTATGAGCGGAAAATAAACCGCGTGATGTTAGATAGCAGACCCGTTCATCATGCCGTACCGCATACTTCGGCAGTTCGTGATGCACAGCAAAAGAAACCAAAACTTCCCGTACATGCTGTTTTAACGGCTGAAAACCCGCTCATCCGTTTTGTCGGAGGCGATGTGCTAGATGACAATCGTCGCTGGTTGGATCAATGGGGAAATAAATTGGCGGAATGGAGTAGTACCAATACGCCCTACCTTTTCATTCATACACCAGACTGCACCGATGCACCACAGCAGGCACGAGCGCTTTGGCCACTTCTTGCCAAATACATCCGCAATTTACCGCCTCAACCCGATTGGCCTTTGCAAGCAGATATGTTTTGATCGGCGGCAAATTTTCAATACCTGCATCACAACCCCAAACTGACTGATGCTTTAACGAGCTAACTATTTTACTTACAACGATATTTCCTAAGGACAATGCTCTTTGGGCCCGCTATTATTCATTCGTAGGTAAATTATTGGGCAATGGAGCTAAAAATGGTAAGCGCGCTTTATGTCGTGCTCGGCGCACTGTTGTTGATCAAGCTATCTTTGAACGTTGTTAAACTGCGTATGCAGTATCGCGTTGCCTACGGTGACGGCGGTTTTTATGAGCTACAAACCGCAATTCGCGTACATGGCAATGCCGTTGAATACATTCCTATTGCCGCGATACTGCTGGTGATGATGGAAATGAATGGTTCACTGATTTGGATGATCCACGTATGCGGAATTTTACTGATCGCGGGTCGGCTAATGCATTCCTACGGTTTACGTCACCGTGAAATTCGCTGGCGTCGCTCGGGAATGAGTGCGACCTATATATCTCTAGTACTGATGGTGATCGCTAATCTGTTTTATCTGCCGTGGGATCAGATGTTTACCTTAGATTAAGGCATCTCAGTCACCTATTTTTGTTAAAGGAGGAGAGTTCCCTCTCCTCCTTAGATGCGACCCAAATCAGCTAATAAATCTCAATGCTGTTTCAAGCAGTTGCAACGCAGCAACCATGAACTTTGCAAGAACGGTAAGAAGTTCTAGAAATTTCATACGCTCTCTCCTAGTCAGGAGCACTAACGATGGCTTTGCCTTTCCGCTGCCTATCAGCCATCGGATTGTTGAAAAATACTAACGTGCTTCCTTGAGTTAAGGCACCAATCGACACCACTCGCTATTGGCTAGGGCTTGAAACTCGTTGCCCGATTGCGGCTCAAAGCACGTTATTCATTCCAACAGAAATGATTATATGCCACGACACTGTATATACAACCAGTATTTATGGTAAAATTTATTAAGTTTGTTGTAACCGTCAATAAATTGACTTGCTCGCTCTGCCGCCTTATATTTGTGTAGTTGAAGAATACTAACGTGCACGGCGGTCACCAGCCGCAGTCACAAAATAAAAAACCTCGCATACCCGCGAGGTTTTTTATTTTCAGCCAAATGACTTAACAAAAAAGGCCATCCGAAGATAGCCTTTTGCTCAGAGATTCGCAGGTTACGCTTTGTTTTTCTTACGAGAAAGCATGAATCCGATCCACAGAACAGCTACCCAAATTGGAAGCAGGATCACTGAAATCCGAATCCCCGGTGTCATATACATGATCACCAGAATTAGCCCCAAGAAAGCCAAACATAAGTAATTACCATACGGATACCAAAGCGCTTTGAACGCGGTTGCTACGCCCTGCTGATTTTTGACCGCTTTGAACTTGAGGTGAGCCATACAGATCATCACCCAGTTAATAACCAGCGTAGATACCACCAGCGCCATCAACAGTTCAAAAGCCTCACCCGGCATAATATAGTTAATCAAAACTACCGCTGACGTTGTTAAGGCAGAAAGACCAATTGACAGAATCGGTACGCCACGGCGGTTCACTTTCGTCAATGCCGCTGGCGCATTACCTTGCTTTGCTAATCCAAACAGCATACGGCTGTTAGAATACACACAGCTGTTATAAACAGACAGCGCAGCGGTAAGAACCACGATATTTAACGCGGTAGCTACCCAGTTGCTATCCAGCGCATGGAAAATCATGACAAACGGGCTTCCGCCCTGCACAACGTTTTGCCACGGATAGAGAGACAGCAAAACGGTCAGTGAGCCGATATAGAAAATCAGAATACGGTAGACCACCTGATTGGTGGCTTTAGGAATGCTTTTGCGCGGTTCGCTTGCCTCTGCGGCAGTAATCCCTACCAGCTCAAGACCACCAAAGGAGAACATAATTACCGCCATAGCCATGATTAAGCCATGCCAACCATTCGGTAAAAAGCCGCCTTGGGTCCATAGGTTAGTGATGCTTGCCTGCGGGCCGCCAGAACCGGAGGCTAACATCCATGCACCAAAGACAATCATGCCAATAATTGCACCGACTTTGATGATCGCAAACCAAAACTCAGTTTCACCGTATACGCGAACGTTGACCAAATTGACGATATTGATGATCACAAAGAAGCCAGCCGCCGACACCCACGTTGGAATATCCGGCCACCAATATTGGATGTAGATGCCCACCGCAGTTAGTTCCGCCATTCCGACCAGCACGAACATAACCCAGTAATTCCAGCCCGCTAAGAAACCGGCAAAACTTCCCCAGTACTTATAGGCAAAGTGGCTAAATGAACCTGCTACTGGCTCTTCAACCACCATTTCACCCAGTTGGCGCATGATTAAAAATGCGATAAAGCCACCAATAGCGTAACCCAGCAGCACCGACGGGCCTGCCATTTTAATGGTTTGCGCAATACCCAAAAATAGCCCCGTACCAACCGCACCTCCGAGTGCAATCAGTTGGATGTGTCTATTTTTTAATCCCCGTTGTAGGGTTTCTTCTTGTTGCAGATCGCCCATTTTATCCTCTGTGCGATAGCGTCATTCGCGCTGTGTGAACGCTGAATCGTGGCGCATCGTATTATTTTATTTACATTGCGGGCTGCTTTGTATCACTTCCGACCTATTGCAATCAAGCCAAAGTTCATGCTAAGCGAACTGGTTGTTGCCAGTTTATCCATTCGTCAACGCGCTTATTAACGCTATCAATGCACTATCGCCGCCCTCACAACCCTCTTCCTCGCAAGGGAATAGCCCTAGCAGGGGTTTATCTGATAAAATGTGCGCCCTTTGTTGAAACCGCATGCATCTGTTTATGTCAAACCGCGATACTCATTCTGATAACACTTTTGATGATAAGAAAGGCGTTGACCGCGATACGCTTTTCTCGGCCCCGATTGCTAAGCTCGGCGATTGGACTTTTGACGAGCGCGTCGCTGAAGTTTTTCCCGATATGATCCAGCGCTCGGTGCCGGGTTATTCCAACATCATCTCAATGATCGGGATGTTGGCAGAACGTTTTGCACAGCCAAATACTAACGTGTATGACTTGGGCTGTTCGTTGGGCGCAGCGACGTTATCTATGCGACGCAATATTCACGCCGAAGGATGCCAGATTATCGCCGTGGATAACTCCCCTGCGATGGTGGAGCGCTGCCGCCGCCATATAGACGCTTTCCGCGCCCAGACCCCCGTCGACGTTATCGAAGCCGATATTCAAAATATTCATATTGAAAACGCCTCGATGGTGGTTCTCAATTTCACGCTGCAATTTTTAGCTCCCGAAGAGCGCCAATCGCTGCTGAATAAAATCTATCAGGGACTATTGCCGGGTGGTGTATTGGTCCTCTCCGAGAAGTTTAATTTTGAAGATAAAACGCTCGGCGAACTGCTATTTAACATGCACCACGACTTCAAGCGTGCCAACGGCTATAGCGAACTAGAAATCAGCCAGAAGCGCAGCATGCTAGAAAATGTGATGCTGACAGACTCGGTAGAAACCCATAAAAATCGCCTGAATCAGGCCGGATTTGAGCACGCAGAAATCTGGTTCCAATGCTTTAACTTCGGCTCCTTGTTAGCCGTGAAAGGAGACGTCGTCGCATGATCGAGTTTGGTAATTTTTATCAGCGTATTGCCAATAGTCCGCTCAGCCACTGGCTGGAAGTGTTACCGGCACAGCTGGCCGCGTGGCAGCGCGAGTCGCTGCACGGAAAATTTAAAGATTGGTTTAACGCCGTCGATCGCCTTCCCGAAATCACACCTCATACTTTAGATTTACTTCACGGCGTCAGTGCTCAAGCGGAACCTGAGCTCGGCCCAGGGCAAAAAGAAGGCATCGAAAAAATGCTGCGCGCGCTAATGCCGTGGCGTAAGGGCCCATTCGATTTGTACGGCATTCATATCAATACCGAATGGCGCTCTGATTGGAAATGGGAACGCGTTTTGCCGCATATTTCCCCGTTGGAAGGCCGCACTATCCTTGATGTGGGCTGCGGCAGTGGCTATCACCTGTGGCGCATGATTGGTGCCGGTGCCCATTTTGCTGTGGGCATCGATCCCATGCAGCTTTTCCTGTGCCAGTTTGAAGCTGTGCGCAAACTATTAGGTGGCGATCAACGGGCACACTTACTCCCACTCGGCATTGAACAACTGCCGGAGTTGGCTGCCTTTGACACCGTGTTCTCGATGGGCGTGCTCTACCATCGTCGTTCCCCACTTGATCACCTCTATCAGTTAAAAAACCAGCTGGTTAAAGATGGCGAACTGGTGCTTGAAACATTGGTCATCGAAGGCGATGAAAATCAGGTCTTGGTGCCCGGCGACCGCTACGCGCAAATGCGCAACGTCTATTTTATTCCTTCGGCAAAGGCCTTGGTAAAATGGCTCGAAAAATGCGGTTTTGTGGATGTCCGCATCGTTGATTCTTGCGTGACTACGCTGGACGAGCAGCGCCGCACCGACTGGATGATCAGCGAATCATTGGCGGAGTTCCTTGACCCTAATGATCAGACGAAAACCGTAGAAGGCTATCCTGCCCCTATCCGTGCGGTCATCGTGGCGCGTAAACCCTAAGCATTAAACGAAAAAAAGCCCCAACAACAATTGTTGGGGCCATACTGTTTAGTGAGACATCCACTAAAATTCGTACTACTTCTACTGGAACTGCTCAACACACCTCTGCGTTATGCAGAACGTGGATACGGTTCACCGAGACTTAGCGCGGTTTTCATTGCTTCGACCACTTCGCCATCGACGCAATAATGCGTAAACTCATCAAACTCACTGTCTGAGCACATCGTCACTCCCGCTTTACGGTAGCGCATTTCTGACGGCACCATATGGCCCGCAGAACTATGTACTTCAGTCAAACCAATCTCTTGGAATTTATGCAGGTTAGTTAAACGCACCCCAGCACCCGCCATAATCACCGGCCCTTGGGTTTCATTCAGCAACTCTTTAAGCAACGGTAAGCCAACTTCTGCGCTTTGCTGCTGACCCGATGTCAGAATGCGCGCAATCCCTAAATCGGTCAACTGGCTCAACGCAACGAGTGGGCTCACGCACATATCAAAAGCACGATGGAACGTGATTGCCATATTGCCGCTTAGCTGCATCAGCTCACGCATTCTTGGTAAATCAATATGCCCTTCAGCATCTAACATGCCGATGACAGCGCCGGGGAATCCCATATCGCGGATCATCGCCATGTCATTTTTCATCACTTCAAATTCAGTATAGCTGTAGCAAAAATCTCCGCCCCGTGGACGAATAATCGGATGTACGGGAATAGAAACCTTATCACGAGCCAGTTTCAAGGTCCCGTAGCTTGGCGTTAAACCACCGTCTAACTGGCTTGCACAAAGCTCAATACGGTCTGCACCTGCGCGCTCCGCCGTCAGGGCACATTCCACCCCGAAGCAACAAATTTCCAATTTCATAATGAAAAAACCTCCAAAAAAAACCGCCAAAACAGACTACGTTACGTGAAAACTTTTCATTCCAACGTAATGACACTTGAGAAAGTGGAACCTTCTCGCGTAGGCTGACAAAAAAACGTGATAAGTATCGTTCCCAGTAACGAACTCTTGATACGCTTAAGAACACTCATGCAAACCGGCAGAAAAACGCACATTAATCATCGCCATGACGTTTTTACCGTCTGTTTTACTATTGCCTACTGGGGCAGGAACTAAGCCTACTAAAGGATGAATACTATGACATTCAATTTTGATGAATGGGTCGACAGAAGTCACAGTGATAGCCAGAAATGGAACAAATATGCGAACAAAGACATCATTCCGATGTGGGTCGCTGATACCGATTTCCGTTCCCCACCGGCTGTTATTGATGCACTGCAAAAACGCGTTGCTGAGGGCGTATTTGGCTACGGTGATCCATCACAAGAATTGGTGAGTATATTTATTGAGCGCATGCGCAATTTATATCAGTGGGATGTAAAACCTGAATGGCTAGTCTTCTTACCGGGTATGGTTTGCGGCTTGAACCTAAGTGTTCGTGCCTTTACCGATCCTCAGCAGCACACGCTGGCCCCCTTCCCAATCTATCCGCCGTTTGTTAAATCATCCCGCTTTGCCCATCGTCAACAGCTGTCAATTCCGGTGAAGCTACGCGATCAACGCTGGGTCATGGATTTAGACAGCGCTGAGCAACAGCTCACCGGCAATGAAAAATTGATGATGCTATGCAACCCGCATAACCCGGGCGGCACGGTTTATACGCGCGAAGAGCTTGAAGCTCAGCTCGCCTTTGCTCAGCGTCACGATCTCGTTATTTGTTCTGATGAAATTCATTGCGATCTGCTGCTAGAGCCCGGTGTAAAACATATTCCTATCGCCTCTCTGAGCGACGATGCAGCCCAGCGCAGCATCACGCTAATGGCACCATCAAAAACCTATAACATTGCCGGACTCGGCGCGACTATTGCCATTATCCCGAATAAAAACCTCCGCGACCGTTTCAACACAGAACGCGCAGGGCTAGTTCCTAATGTGGATATTTTGGCCTACGTTGCTGCTGAAGCCGCCTACCGTGATGGGCAGGCGTGGCTTGACGCACAGCTTGATTATCTGCGTGGCAACCGCGACCTGCTGGTGAAGCGCATTAATGCCATGAAAGGCCTGTCTACGGTTAATCTCGCCGCCACCTATTTAGCGTGGGTCGATGCATCCGAACTGCCGGTTGATAATCCACATGCCTTCTTCGAACAGGCCGGCGTCGGTCTGTCACCGGGTGCGGATTTCGGTGATGCTAAATTTGTGCGCATCAATTTTGGCTGCCATCGCGACCTGCTGAACAAAGCGCTCGACCGCATGGAAAATGCCATCAACGCGCTGTAATTTCCCATAAAAAAAGCGCCATATCCCGCAACGGAATGGCGCTTTTTTACGTTGAACTGCAGCTTACTGCTGTTCGCTCGCTACAATTTCACGAATAGAATGAGGATGGAATTTTATCGTCACTTCACCGTCAGTGACCGCCAGCGTTGGGTTTGGCAAACGTTCTTGATCCCCTTTTGGACTGCTGAATTTCAACTTGATGCCCGGCGCCAGCAGTGCCGAGTCTGACAGCAATTCTAGAGCGCGCGGATGCAACGTTGCCGGATCGCCGCCAATCACCAATTCAACATGCTCCCAGCCTTCGTGCGGATAGCGTTTCTCACCCGGATAAGGCAGCTCCACACAGTCAATCAGCCACGGACCTACGCGCAGCGGCTGGTTGAGATCAAACAAACAAATGGGCCGTCCGTTAATCATATTTTCAGACAGCAAAGAACCACAGATTTCAAACCCCGCCCGCCAACGTTCGGCCGTGGCATTCTGGTGACAGCGCAAAGAGATATGGTCCGCGCTAAATGCCGATAAATCGAGTTCAAGCTTGTCAGCAAATTCCTGTAGCAGCGTGGTAAAACGATCCAGATCTGCATCTAAATCGCGCAGTGTTTCAATCTCTGCCAAAAATGTCATTTTCTCGGTTCTCCGCTATCCGCAAGGCTGCGTACTTTACCTGCTCTTTTCACAGACTTCTAAGTCCTATTTATGGCGGCTATCTTCGCTGTATAAGCGCATGCTTGCTGACTCACGCAGCGAATTGACATATAATTATCGGCTGTTTTGGTGTGAATGCACCTCGATTAACGATCTCACATATAAAACGCCGTCGTCACGCACGACTGGCGTTACAAACTTAAGGTAACCCGGTGAATATTCAGGCACTTCTTTCAGATAAAGTCACCCAAGCTCTGGTGGCTGCAGGCGCTCCTGCTAACAGCGAAGCTCTTGTCCGTCAATCCGCGAAAGCGCAATTCGGCGACTATCAGGCCAATGGCGTCATGGGCGCGGCAAAGATTCTGGGTATTGCTCCACGACAACTGGCAGAGCAGGTGCTGACCCATCTTGAGCTAGACGGTATCGCGAACAAAGTTGAAATCGCGGGTCCGGGTTTTATTAATATCTTCTTAGATCCTGCATGGCTGGCAAAACAGGTCGAAGCTGCGCTGGCGGATGAACGTTTAGGCGTTGCTCCGGTGAAACCACAAACTATCGTGGTTGACTACTCCGCACCAAACGTCGCTAAAGAGATGCACGTTGGTCATTTGCGCTCCACCATCATCGGTGATGCATCCGTTCGTACCTTAGAATTCCTCGGTCACAACGTCATTCGCGCTAACCACGTCGGCGACTGGGGTACCCAGTTCGGTATGTTGATCGCCTATCTGGAAAAAATGCAGAACGAGCACGCGAATGAAATGGACCTTTCCGATTTGGAAGCCTTCTATCGCGAAGCGAAAAAACATTACGACGAAGATGCCGCGTTTGCTGAGCGCGCACGTGCCTATGTAGTTAAACTGCAAGGCGGCGACGAATACTGCCGCGAAATGTGGCGCAAACTGGTCGACATCACTATGTCGCAAAACCAGAAAAACTATCAGCGTCTAAACGTCACCTTAACCAAAGATGACGTCATGGGTGAAAGCCTATACAACAGCATGCTGCCTGGCATCGTTGCAGATTTGAAAGCCAAAGGTTTAGCGGTAGAAAGCGAAGGCGCTACCGTTGTATTCCTCGACGAATACAAAAACAAAGACGGTGAACCTATGGGCGTCATCATCCAGAAAAAGGATGGCGGCTACCTGTACACCACCACCGATATCGCCTGTGCGAAATACCGTTACGAAACGCTGGGCGCAGACCGCGTGCTTTACTACATCGATTCCCGTCAGCACCAGCATTTGATGCAGGCATGGACTATCGTGCGTAAAGCTGGCTACGTACCAGACTCTGTCAGCCTCGAACATCACATGTTCGGCATGATGTTAGGCAAAGACGGTAAGCCATTCAAAACCCGTTCAGGCGGCACCATTAAACTGTCTGATCTGCTGGACGAAGCGGTTGAACGCGCAGGCAAACTGATCGCAGAGAAAAATCCAGATTTAAGCAGCGAAGAGTTGGCGAAGCTGGTTGACGTTGTTGGTATTGGCGCCGTGAAATACGCGGATCTGTCAAAAAGCCGCACCACGGATTACATCTTCGACTGGGACAATATGCTGGCGTTCGAAGGCAACACCGCGCCGTATATGCAATACGCGTATACGCGTGTGTCTTCCGTCTTCAAACGCGCCGGTATTGATGAAAAATCCCTGACCGGTGATATCGTCCTGACTGAAGATCGCGAAAAAGCGTTGGCGGCTCGCCTGATTCAGTTTGAAGAAACCATTACTCAGGTGGCTCGTGAAGGCACTCCGCACGTCATGTGTACCTACCTGTATGACTTAGCGGGTCTGTTCTCAAGCTTCTACGAAGCGTGCCCTATCCTGACGGCTGAGAGCGAAGAGCAACGTAATAGTCGCCTGAAATTAGCTGCGCTGACGGCAAGAACGCTGAAAACTGGCTTAGATACGCTGGGTATCGAAACCGTAGAACGTATGTAATTCGTTTATTCTTCGTCATACTGTTCTGACATAAAAAAACCGGCCTTCATGGCCGGTTTTTTATTGCCTAACAAAAATCATCACACCACAACGTTGCGCGTAAAGTCTCGCACGCGGAACCCAAGCAGCCCCAATGCTGCAAAATAGGAGCCCGCGCCCACCACCACCACCGCCATCAAGCGTAATAAACGCATCAGCATATTGCCTGAGTCCCACGCGGGCATAAACCACATCATGCCGATGAGCACCACGGTCATGATAGCAACCGCGACCACCAGCTTAACCAAGAAGAGAATCCAGCCCGGCTGAGGGGTATACATTTTTTGCTTCCGCAATTGCCAATACAACAAACTGGCGTTGAGGCAGGCCGCAAGCCCAATAGAAAGAGAAAGCCCTGCGTGTTTCAATGGCCCAATAAAGGCCAAGTTCATTAGCTGAGTCAGAATCAATGTGGCGATGGCAATTTTCACCGGCGTTTTAATGTTCTGACGAGAGTAAAACCCTGGCGCCAACACTTTCACCAGAATGAGCCCCATCAAACCGACTGAATAGGCAATCAACGCACGCTGAGTCATCTCGGTATCAAATGCGGTGAATTGACCATATTGGAACAGAGATGCAATCAGCGGCTTAGATAAAATACCTAGCGCAATTGAGCTCGGCAGCGCCAATACAAAGCACAAACGCAGCCCCCAATCCATCAGCCGGGAATACTCTTCATGCCGTCCGCTAGATACGCTTTTCGCTAATGACGGCAGCAAAATCGTGCCCAATGCCACGCCCAAAACACCAGATGGAAACTCCATTAAACGGTCAGCGTAGTACATCCAAGAAACCGAGCCCGACACCAAGAATGACGCGAAGATGGTGTTGATGATCAGTGAAATCTGGCTCACGGAAACACCAATAATGGCGGGTCCCATCAGCTTCATCACGCGCCAAACGCCAGCATCGTGCAGGTTCAAACGCGGCAGGACTAGCATCCCGATCTTTTTCAAGTGTGGCAGTTGGTAAGCCAACTGCAATACGCCACCTACGGTGACCGCCCACGCCAATGCCATCACCGGCGGATGGAAATACGGCGCCGCAAACAGAGAAAAACCGATCATGCTGACGTTTAAAAAGGTCGGAGCAAAAGCCGGCACCGAGAATCGATTCCACGTATTCAGTATTGCGCCCGCTAACGAGGCCAAAGAGATCAGTAAGATATAGGGGAACGTGATGCGCAAAAGCGACGAAGTCAGCGCAAACTTATCCGGCGAATCGACAAAGCCCGGCGCGGTTACATAAATCACCCACGGCGCAGCGAGCATACCCAGCACGGTCACCACCGCCAGCACCAGCGTAAGCATACCGCTGACGTAGGCAACAAAAGTCCGCGTTGCCTCTTCGCCTTGCTGACTTTTGTATTCCGCTAAAATAGGCACAAATGCCTGAGAAAATGCGCCTTCGGCAAAGATACGCCTTAACAGATTCGGCAGTTTAAATGCGACAAAAAAGGCATCCGTCGCCATTCCCGCACCAAAAATACGCGCCACAAGCGCATCTCGCGCAAATCCCAACACGCGCGAAAACATGGTCATCGAACTGACCGCCGCCAGTGATTTTAATAAATTCATGAGTTAGTTTTTTCAACGGTTGCGACCCTTGCTGAATGCAGCAAGGGCAATTTAGGAGCACTAGTCTACTTATCTCACACGGAAGATCTAGTTAGAGATGTTACAAACCAAGATGATAGGGACAAAATGTGTGCCAATATGCCTACTGTGAAAGTAAGCCTTCAATAATTCGCTGAGCAGCAATCGCCTGCTCGCCTGAGGTTATTGGCGCCGTTTGGTTCTCAACGCAGTCGATGAAATGATTTACTGCGCCAACAAATCCTCGTTGTTCTAAGGTTGATTGCCAGCCAGATATTGGCAATTCACTCAAAACTGTGTCGCGTTCGATATGCAAGCTCCTAAGATCCTGCGCATCATAAATCGCCCCGCCGCTGACAACTTGCATCACTTCACGTTGCGAGCCCGCCGCGCGGTGCATAGAGGTAGTGACCTGAATCTGCCCTGCGCTAAAATGATGCTCGGCATAAATCATTTGCCCCACGTCGTTGGTATGCAAAGTTCCCGACTTTAACGTTAAGTTTTTAGCGCTCATCCATAGTGCGGTATCCACCACGTGCAGATAGTCATCCAGCAAGGTGAAACGCACATCTTTGGGGCCAATATTTTGATGTCGATGTTTATCCATGCGAATTGCGGCTACGTCGCTAGCCTGCTCTTTAATCTGTACATAGCGCGGCGCAAACCGGCGATTAAACCCGACCATCAAACGACAATTTTTCTGTTCAGCCAGCGCAATTAACTGCTCGGCCTGATCAAGCGTTTCCGCCAACGGTTTATCAACATAAACATGTTTGCCGCGCTGCAAAAGCTCGCGCACGACGTCGAAATGCGTATTGGTGCTGCTGTGCACAAACAGCGCATCGCACTGTTCGGCCAGTTCATCTAGCCGAGAAAATGCCGTCATTCGGTAGCTATCACATACCCCCTGCGCCTTAGCCAGCGTGGGAGAAAAACCACCGACCAGCTGCCAGCGCTCTGCCTGACTCAAAATAGGCAAATAGGCTTTTTGCGCGATACCACCTAAGCCAACAACGCCAATACGTAATTTCGTCATTCTTGTTCTCTTAGTCAGCAAGGTGATCCAGCAAACTTTGTACGCGCTCTTTTAACTCTGCCACTTCGGCTTCAAGCGCTTCGACACGCTCGGCTAATCCACTATCAACCGGCGCACTGTAGGTACTTTCAATAGGCGAGGTCGCAACGTTTTCAACCTCACCGCTAAAGAGATGCGCATAGCGACTTTCACGTTTACCCGCTTCACGTTCTAGACGAACCACGAAAGGGCCATCCTCGCGCGAAGCGAGGTCATTGAGCACCTGTTCAACCTGCGTCACATCGCTAAACTCATGCATGCGGTTGGTTCGCGTGCGCAACTCGCCGGGGGTTTGCGGCCCACGAAGTAACAGGCAGCACACCACCGCGACTTCAGCATCTGAGAATTTCAGGTTGCCAAACTCGGAGTTACAGAACCGATGTTCATATTTCATCACGCGACTGCCCGGAATGCTTAACGAGCGCACCTGATGCTTCTTCATCAATAAATCCAACGTGGACTGTACGTCTGACTCGCTGAGATCCATCACCGGCTCACGGTTGGTTTTCTGATTGCAGGCGGTGGTTAAGCCATTGAGCGAAAGTGGATATTGATCGGGCGTGGTGACCTGTTTTTCAAGAAAGCAGCCAATCACGCGAGCTTCCAGTGCAGATAATGGGTTTTTCATTGGTCTTAGATCCTTGTGAACGCAAACAGTTAGCGCGGCGCAGTCCATTCTCGATTAACCAGCGCAGTCAAAACGTGATCCTGCCATTTACCGTTAATCAGCAGATAATCTTTGGCATAGCCCTCTTTCTCAAAGCCCATACGTTTGAGCAAATCCCCACTGCGTTGGTTATGCGGCATATAGTTAGCCATAATTCGATGCAGCCGCTGCTGACGAAACATATAACGAATTGCCGCCTGCGCACCTTCATACATCAACCCTTGCCCCTGCCATTTCTCACCGAGTGAATAGCCGAGATAGCAGGCATGGAAAGAGCCGCGCAGCACGTTACTAAAATTAGCCACGCCTCGAACTTCATTCTCATCGGGATCAAGCAACAGAAAATAGTAGGCGCTGCCCTGTTTCTGCAGCTCATTGATAAGCCCTAATCGCGCCTGCCAGCCCGAAGGATAACAATGACTTTCATCGCGCACAGGTTCCCATGGCTTTAGGAATTCGCGGTTTTCTGCGTAATAGTCGGCCAAGCGATAGGCATCGCGGTCATGAACCAAACGCACCACTAGACGGTCGGTGGTTAAACGGACTTTTGGCCCGCTATTGTGATAGCCAAACATCAATTCTCCAGCCCCACATGCAAACATTTTATTACTTATCACTATAACCGCTCTTTGTATGGCGGGTAATACCTTAGCTGTAGCAATATTGCGCACTTAGCTGCTGTTAAGGCCTTTTTCTTCTATTTCTGTAATCCAGTTAACGGTTAATTTCTCACTGCTCATAATGAAAAGTATTATGAGGTCGACTATTTGCAGAAAAATATTATTAATCAAACCTATACCCACGCTGAAAATGGGTAGAAAATGAACGAGTCAATCCCTCCTTTTTTATTTTCTCGCTGATGGTGAAACATGTCGCTGGTGTCGCAAGCTAGGAGCTTGGGTAAGTACTTTTTATTGTTAGACAATTTACTGGTTGTACTCGGTTTCTTTGTCGTTTTCCCTCTTATTTCGATTCGCTTCGTCGACCAACTTGGTTGGGCAGCGGTGGTCGTGGGAGCGGCACTGGGATTACGACAATTAGTCCAGCAAGGATTAGGGATTTTTGGGGGTGCCATCGCTGACCGCTTTGGTGCAAAACCAATGATCGTCATTGGCATGTTGCTGCGCGCAGCGGGTTTCGCCTCGATGGCGGTTGCCAGCGAACCTTGGATTCTGTGGCTCTCCTGCGCGCTCTCTGCGCTGGGTGGAACGCTGTTTGATCCGCCGCGTACCGCGCTGGTGATTAAACTGACCCGCCCGCATGAGCGTAGCCGCTTTTATTCATTGTTGATGATGCAAGACAGCGCCGGTGCCGTGGTGGGCGCGCTGATCGGTAGCTGGCTGCTTCAGTACGACTTTCACTATGTCTGCTGGGTGGGTGCGGCCATTTTTGTGCTAGCGGCGGCCTGTAATGCGTGGCTATTACCCGCCTATCGAATTTCGACAGTTCGTGCGCCGATCAAAGAAGGCATGATGCGCGTCATTCGCGATCGCCGTTTTCTGCTCTATGTGCTGACGCTGACGGGTTACTACATGCTTGCCGTGCAGGTGATGCTAATGCTGCCCATTATAGTTAACGAAATTGCCGGCACGCCAAAGGCGGTCAAATGGATGTACGCCATAGAAGCCACGCTGTCTCTAACGCTGCTCTACCCAATTGCTCGCTGGAGCGAAAAACATTTCCGCCTCGAAACACGGCTGATGTTTGGATTATTGATTATGACCATCAGCCTGTTCCCTGTGGGTCTCGCAACGGAACTTCGCACGCTGTTTATTTTAATTTGCTGCTTCTATTTTGGCTCCATTATTGCCGAACCCGCACGTGAAACGTTAAGCGCCTCGCTGGCTGACCCGCGTGCGCGCGGCAGCTATATGGGCTTTAGCCGTTTAGGCTTAGCGCTGGGTGGCGCTATTGGCTATACCGGCGGCGGCTGGATGTATGACACCGGTCAAGCGCTCGGAACGCCTGAACTGCCCTGGTTTTTACTCGGCGTGGTCGGCGTGCTCACGCTGATTCTCCTGTACTGGCAGTTCAATCAACGCAGCATCGCTCCTGCCGTGCTGGGCGGAAACTAAAGCACATCATCTTAATCTTACTTACTGCGTTCTGAATTTTCGTCATTATCTGATTCAGAACGCAGGGCGTTCCCTCTAAATTCATTCGCACACTTTGCCTTAATATCTATGAAAAAAGAGGCCTCTCGTCCTGTCATAAATGTGTATTAACAGGATGAAACATACGTTATTTTTTTCTCTGGCAGATCTATGACACAATCAGGTCGATAACATCAGCATGTTAATTAGCACACTTATTTATTCTGTATTTAGAGGTCAGATGATATGAAGAAGGCGATTTATATAGCAGGGATCGTTGCTGCGGGGCTGGTATTAGCAGCCTGTAATAAACTGACCCAATACACCATTACTGAGCAGGATATGAACCAATATCTGCAAAAGTATAATAATTTCCAGAAACAAATTGGTATCTCTGGATTAGTTGACGCCGACATTACCGTCGACCAACTAAACAGCCAAATTGGGCGTACTGATCCCAATAAAGTTACCCTAACGGGTCATGCCAAAGTCAATATCAGCTCCATTCTCGGCCCACAGACCAGCGATCTGCAAATCACGCTACAGGCTCAGCCGGTTTATAACAGCGAGCAAGGTGCCATTTTCCTGCGGGATATGGAATTAACCGATTACACGGTCAAACCTGAAAAAATGTCTGGCGTGATGAAAGCGGTGGTTCCGTATTTGAACCAATCGTTGAAAACCTATTTCAACGAAAAAGCCGTTTATACGTTAGATCCGAATAAGAGCGAAAAAGAAGCCTTGGCGAAAAAACTGGCTAAAGGTATCGAAGTTAAACCGGGCGAAATCATTATTCCTTTCACTGACTAATGCTCTCTCCCATAATAAAAAGCCGGTGTTCAATCATGAACACCGGCTTTTTATTTATCAGATTGAAGCATTTATTCTGCGTCTTCGGCAGAGTCTTCGCCTTCAGAAAGTTCATCCCACATAGCCTGAAGTGCTTCACGCGTCAATTCAGCCAGCGTGCGATAAAACGCCGTGGTTGCATGCGCTTCGACTTTGCCCAAGAACTTCCCACACCACGGCAGTAAATACTCATCAAACAGCGCGATTTGCGCCTGAACTTCGTCTTCGGCCGACTGATCTTCCAACCATGATGCAGCCAGCAGCAACTGCCCAAAGGCATCAGCAGGCTGGTCGCCTAAAGGCATTCCACGCTGGGTTAAGAAATCGCGAACTTCCTGCTCGGTCGCATTCTCTTGATAATCGCTACGATGAATATCGACTGACGCGTCGGCACCGCCAAACATGGCGTTATAATCAACGCTTAACGCGGCACGATCTTTAGCGGCGGTTTGCAAACGGGTCAGTAGGCCGTCTTGCTCAATTGGCCAAAACTGTTGCAGTTTACCTTGCGCCATCAGATCAAATACAGGGGTCAGTACAGCATCCTGCGGCTGACGGGAAAACAGGCTTCCCAGCAAACGGCAGATGATAGAAAAATCGTTCATCTTTAATCCTGAAATATATGGCCTGAAAATGTGGCCTACAAAAACGGCTTAAAATGTGACATTGTCACTTCAAGCAAATCGCTAGTTGATTACCAATCAGCCAGTTCGGGGATGGCTTTCTTCCCTCGTTCAACCAGAAAATCGAGCAGACGGCGCGGCGTTACATTGAGCACCCGATCCTGCGGGAAGTTTACCTCATTCATGATTCGGATACAGTGATCAAAACTTCCCAGCGAAAATGCGACATGTGAATCTGACCCTAGCGACAGGTAACCGCCGGCATCACGCACCGCTTCCGCAATGGCGCGGCAGTTTGCTTCACTGCCAATTCGAGAATGTGTAAATGATGAGTTATTCAGCTCTAGCGCCACATTATAACGCGCAGCCGCTTCAGCCACCGCGCGAATATCGATTGGAAATTTCGGATTACCCGGATGACTAATAATGTCTGCATCGCCATTGGCCATCGTGGCAATCATAGCTTCGGTATGACTATCGCGATCGCGCGGTGCAAAAACCGGCTCGTGAAATCCCGCAATAATCAGATCCATCTCGTCTAACATTCGCCCCGTGCAGTCAATTTCGCCCTGCGTATTCTTAATATTGGATTCGATGCCGCGTAAAATAGCCACGCCATCCACAATACGTGGCCACACACGCATGTTCATAAAATGCCAATAATGCGGCGCATCGGCCATGTCAGGGCCGTGATCGGTAATGGCGAAAAGTTTGATGCCACACTTTTTTGCTTGGGCGATATAGTCATGAAGGGTGCTGTAGGCGTGGGTACTTGCCACGGTGTGCATATGCAAATCTACGGGATACATGGCTTCTCCTGTCTAAGGCCCGCTGGTTTTGGCACCAGCAGGCGTGTCCCTATAAGGTTAGCAAATAGAACGTATTCATACAGCAATGAATATTTTCTATCCCCAAGTTACTTCGAGATGCAGGTAGGCGGCAAGTTTGTGAAGCCCTAGGAGCATAGATAACTATGTGACTAGGGTAAGCAAACGCAGCCAACACCCCTGCATCTTGAAGGACGACGGGGATATCATCAATAACCTAAATCCATGTTTACTACGCCTTCCGGGGTTTTCCCAGCTTCAATCGCCAAGATGTTCTGCGCAACATAATCCATCGCAACTTCTGGCAGCGTGATAGCGGCGATATGTGGCGTAATCGTCACTCGAGGGTGTTTCCAGAAAGGATGATCGGTCGCCAAAGGCTCTTTGGCAAACACGTCGAGCGTTGCCGCGGCAACTTGCCCAGACTCCAGCGCCGCCAGCAAATCATCCTCTTTCATGTGCGCACCACGCGCCAAGTTGATGATATAGGCTCCCGCATTGAGCTGCGCAAACAGAGACTGGTCGAGAATACCCACGGTTTCTGGCGTATTCGGCAATAGGTTTATCAGCAACTGAGTCCCTTGCAGGAACGACGCAAACTGCTCTTGTCCAAAGTAGCTCTGAACGCCGCTATAGTGTTTTTCCGTGCGGCTCCAGCAGCGAACCTGTAGGCCAAACGAAGCCAAACGCTCTGCTACTTTTCCGCCTAGAACACCCGCGCCCAACACACCCACCACAAACTGAGAGGCATCGTGCGGTGCCAGATACTGCCATACGCCCTGACGCTGCTGTAGGTCATACTCATCGAAGCGACGGAAATAGCGCAGCGCAGCAGCAGCGGCATACTCTTCCATCTGCAAAGCCATTCCTGTGTCTTCTAAACGCACCAGCGGAACACCTTTCGGCAATGTTCCGGGATTTGCCCTTTCCTGAGCTAAAATCGCGTCAACGCCCGCGCCCAGCGCAAATACACCGCGTAGATCTTGGCGCTTAGCCAGCATCTCAAACGGCGGTTGCCAAACCAGTGCGTAGTCTGCGGGCTTATCATCCCCAGATTGCCACTGGCGAATATTCGCTTCCGGTAAACGTTTCCGCATACCATCCAGCCAAATCTGCGCATTAAAAAACGGATGGTAGTAAATGATATCCACTTCGTGCCTCCAGTTTTTCTGTCTTAATCGTATTGTTCGCTCGTTGCAGTATTAGCTAGCCTGACGCTGTTGGGCAATTAATCGACGCAGCAACGGGATTAACAACACCAACACTACGCCCGTAGCGACAGAACCCCAGCCTAGCGCATTGAATACGCTGCTATAGCCTGGGTTAGTTTCCAACGGCGTACTACCGCTATTTTGCGGCATCAGCCCCGAAACATATCCGGCCAGCACGGAGGCCACGCCGGTTACCATCATCCAACAGCCCATCATCAAACCTTGATGACGTGCCGGTGCCAGTTTGCCGATCATCGCGTAACCAATCGGCGAAATCATCAGCTCACCAAAGCTTTGCAGCACATAGCTCAACGCAATCCATTTGAATGCGACTAAACCATCACCGCCTGCAAGTTGGATCCCCAGCGGCAGAACCAGCATACCTAATCCCATGCAAAACAGTGAGGCACAAAATTGCAAAGGGATATCAATGTTTAAGCCACGTTCACGCAGACGTTTAAACAGTAAAGCCATTAGCGGTCCGCCGACCACAATCACGACGGTATTAATGTTCTGAATCCACTGAGGCGCTACACGCAGCCCATACACATTCAGATCGATATTATGCTCAGAGAACAGCATCAGCCCCATAGGTGCCAACTGATACAGTGACCAAAACACCAGAGAGCCCGCGGCTAAAATCAGATAGGCAACCATGCGGCGGCGTTCGTCGGCTTCACGATGACGCAGCGTCATAATGCACAGCATGATGAAAATCAGAATGCCGAGCACCACCACAAAATAGCTGCTGAAATCGGCGTGGGTCAGTAGCACACGAATAATCGGCACCAATGCCACCAACACCACTAAGCCCGCAAGCATGCGCAAATAGAACGATTTACGCGATGCCTGCTTCAGCGGCGTGTTGATGTCCGCCAAAATTTGCCAGCGCGACAGCGTCACCAGAATGGCAACCGCATTGCCGATAGTGGCAAATAAGAACAGTGCACGATAGTTTTCACTGAGTTGGAAATAACCGGCGACGGCAAAACCGGCAAAAAAGCCAAGGTTCATGCCCGCATAGTTCCACAGGAATGCGCCCTCACGGCGATCGTCGTCCGGCGCAAAGCGCTGAGTCAGCATCATGTTCAGGCAGGTGACGTTTAATCCGCTGCCGGTGAGGAACATCGCCAATCCCCAATACAGACCAGATACGCCCATCTCAGCAATCATGTAACAGCCGATCACCTGCAATACCATACCTAAAATAAAGAGGTTACGGTTGCTCAGACAACGGCCGCCGAGATAGCCACCAAACAAGTGGAGACCATAGTTAAACGCACCAAATACGCCCATCATGGCATTGGCATCGCTTTCGCTAAATCCTAAGCGCTTGGTCGCATAAAGAACCAAGGTAGAATAAAGCACGGCAAAACCAAGCGTTGAAAAGGTTTGGATAAAGAATAGAGCACCAGAGCCAGCCGGAATGGCGCTGCGGTGTGAAGATGGTTGAATGGGTGTCGTCGAGCTCACCGCTTTCCCCTTGCTAAATGATGTTGTACACACTCTTCCTGAGAGTTACCTGAGCCTAGACTCGGCGGGCTTGTTGGCTATTATTCCGTTATCTTTTGTTCAAGCCTCGTTCTCATTTAGCGGGATAAATATCCAAAACACCAGAATTAATGTTGTTATTTCGTCTGTTTAGTCATTATTTATCCAGTTTATTGGCGTAACTATTCATGTTTACTGGTTTTAAAAACTTACACCAGCATCATGTATCTGGCTTGACGCTAATGTTTTTATATACAAAGGCCATTACAATCTGATTTTCATTATTGATAAGGCTGATTATGCGTCTGCGAAATCTACTCCCTACCCTTTTGACCAGTTTGTGTTTGCTTGCCCCTACGGTGTACGCTGATGCCACTGGATCCACTACTGCATGGGCGCAAACTCAGCAACAGGCAAAAGGTCAAACGGTTTATTTCAACGCTTGGGGAGGTAGCACGCAGGTGAATAGCTATCTCGACTGGGCAACAGGTGAGCTACAAACCCGCTACGGCATTACGTTAAAACAGGTCAAAGTGGCTGATATTGCCGAAACGGTCAACCGCATTCGCGCAGAGAAAGCCGCGGGTAATACCGCAAATGGCAGCGCTGATTTAGTGTGGGTCAACGGCGAAAATTTCAATGCTTTAAAACAGAATGGGTTGCTGTATGGCCCATTCGTACAGGCTTTACCCAACTGGCAGTGGGTGGATAAAAAACTACCGGTAACGCAGGATTTCACCGTACCAACCGACGGATTTGAAGCGCCTTGGGGCGTCGGGCAACTGGTCTTTATCCATGATGTAAAAGCCACACCGAATCCTCCTGCCGATCTTTCCGCATTGCTTAATTATGCGAAAGTTCATCCTGGGCGAATCACCTATCCACGCCCTCCTCAATTTCACGGTTCCAGCTTCTTGAAAACGGCGCTGATTGGATTAACGTCTGGCGTTGCACTAGACAAACCTGTCGATCCAGAAAAGTTTGCCCGTGATACGGCACCGCTGTGGGCATATCTTGACGCCCTGCATCCGTACCTGTGGCGACAAGGGAAAATCTTCCCAGCCAGCGATGCACAGATGATCCAGATGTTTAACGATGATGAGCTTGATATGGCGATTACGTTTAACCCTGGTATTGCGCCTGCGGCCATTGCCGCCGGTAGCCTGCCGCCCGATGCGCAAACTTACGCATTAAATCAGGGTGCACTCACCAACGTGCATTTCTTAGCGATCCCTTTCAACGCACGCGCTAAACCCGCTGCGGAGGTTGTGATTAATTTCCTGATGTCGCCGGAGGCACAGGCGCGCAAGGCCGATAGCAAACAATGGGGAGATCCGAGCGTGTTAGACGTTGAGCGTTTACCACAGGTTCAGCGTGCGCTATTTACCGAGCAGAAACCGCTGTTTAGCGCCATCGCAGAACCTCATCCATCGTGGCAAGTGGCATTGGACGCTGAATGGCAAAAACGCTACGGACACTGAGGGAATGTTGTAAAAGACGCCAGCTATCGTTGAGGAAAACAACAATCTGCTGATTGTTTAGCTAAACAGTTGGTTTTGATAAAAATAAAGTTGACGCATCACGCTGTTTTCCCTACATTAGCGCCCATCGCAACGGCGACGTCGCGATAAACGGTGAGGTGTCTGAGTGGCTGAAGGAGCACGCCTGGAAAGTGTGTATACGCGAAAGCGTATCGAGGGTTCGAACCCCTCTCTCACCGCCATATTCTAACAAAAAGCCCTGAATGAAAATTCAGGGCTTTTTGCTTTTTGTCATTCATGCGTTCGTACAGACGTACTGACGTACTGACGTACTGACGTACTGAATAGTTAAATGACGTTCAGCTTCACATCAATATTCCCGCGGGTGGCGTTGGAGTATGGGCATACCTGATGGGCTTTTTTCACTAGCTCTTCCGCCACGCTGCGTTCGATACCTGGCAAACTGATATCTAGCTGAACCTCAATCCCAAAGCCTCCTGGTATTTCGCCTATTCCCACAGTGCCTTCAATCTGTGCATCGGCGGGAACTTTGACCTTCTCTTTTGATGCCACAAATTTCAGCGCACCGAGAAAACAGGCCGAATATCCTGCGGCAAAGAGTTGCTCAGGATTGGTCACCGCCCCACCCGCGCCGCCCATTTCCTTTGGTACCCCCAACTTCACATCTAACACACCGTCAGATGAGGTAGCACGACCATCTCGGCCGCCGGTGGCTTTCGCTTTTGCACGATAGACAACTTTTTCAATCGACATAACGTTTTCCTTTTGGCTGATTAGAGAATTGTGATTATGAGAGAACTGACTTGAAAACTTTGTTTGATAACTTTCATCTGGTAACTGTAGTACATCTCGGCCAAGGATGATGTCAGAGCACTCTGATTGGCTATTCCCTCGCCAGACACGCGTTTTTGCTGAAATTATTCTTGACCCTGAGGGGGGGAATCCCTATAGTAGCGCCCCGTTGCAGTGCATAGCACGGCAACAAAACGGTGAGGTGTCTGAGTGGCTGAAGGAGCACGCCTGGAAAGTGTGTATACGCGAAAGCGTATCGAGGGTTCGAACCCCTCTCTCACCGCCATATTTTATAAAAAAGCCCCGAATGAAAATTCGGGGCTTTTTTATATCCAAAATTTAAGTTGGGGTATGATTATTCTCGGCCTCACACTATTGCGTCAGGCCGAGAATCGTTAGCCACCTACTTTCCGGCGTTCTTGGCTGCCAAAGAGCGCAATAGCACCCCCAGCGTAGTACCGTTATGCAGCAACGCACTGGCGGTTGGCGTTAACCAGCCCAGCGCCGCAGCCAGCATAATGGAACTGTTCACCCACTCCGTCAGACGAATATTGCTGTTGACCAGCTTCATCGCTTCCAAAGAGAGCTCACGCGCTGCCACAATACCGTGCAGGTGATCCTGCAACAGCACGGCGTCTGCTGCCTGCTGAGCCAGCTCCGTACTCTGGTTCATAGCTAAGCCCACGTTTGCCTGCGTCAGCACCGGAGCATCGTTGATACCGTCGCCGACGAACAAGACGCGGTGTCCCTGCTCTTGTAACTGACGAACAACCTCAACTTTACTTTCTGGCGTAGCCTGCGCATAGAAGCGATCAATGCCCAACTCCGCGGCTAATTGCTCCGCTTTCTCCGCTTTATCGCCAGTTAGCAACACAACGTTATTAATGCCATGCTCGCGCAGTTGGGCAATCACCTGAGCTGCCTCATCACGCACGTTGTCCTGCAGACCAATCATGCCCACAAGCTGATTATCTAAACCGATAAACAGAAGATGACGACCTTGTTGTTCAAGCTCGGCAATTTCATCCGCATATGGAGCAAAATCGATATCATAGTGACAACTGAGGAAGTGACGGCTACCAATCACCATTTGATGATCGTCCAACTCGCTCAACAGGCCATGGGCAATCACGTATTCCACTTCGCCGTGGTTAATGTGCGGCAGTTCGTGATGCTCTGCCGCGGCTACCACCGCTCGTGCCAATGGGTGATTGCTGTGCTCTTCAACCGAAGCAGCAATGGCCAGTAACCGCTCAGCCCACGTGCGCTCAGGATCGAAGCTCACCACATCGGTCACCAGCATATCGCCATGGGTGAGCGTACCGGTTTTGTCGAAGACGACGGTATCGACCGCGGCCAATTGCTCGATTGCACGGCCGCCTTTCAACAACAGGCCGTTGCGCGCCGCACGATACATGATCGACTTGAACGCGATTGGCGTACTGAGCTTTAACGCACACGAGTAATCGACTAAGAATACCGAAGCCAGACGTTGCCAGTCACGGGTCATCGCAAATACCGCAGCGCCCACGCCCATGGTGATCGCCACGCGGCGATCGGCCATTTCCTGCGTGACCTTCTGCGTCTCGCTGCGCTGGCTTAGCGAGTCGGTGATAAAGCGACGGATATTGGCCGTGGAAGAATCATCGCCCACGCGCTCCGCACGCACGGCGATATTGCCATCTTGCACCTGCGTACCGGCATAAATCCACGCACCGACTTCACGGCGAACGGGAACGCCCTCACCGGTCATCGACGCTTGGTTGATTAACCCGACGCCGCGAATCACAGTGCCATCGGCCGGAATATTATCACCCGGCCCCAATAGCATCACATCGCCGTTCACTAAGGCTTCTGATTGAATTTCAACGCTCTGCCCATCACGTTCAACCCAAACAGGATGCTCACGCGGCTGCATGAGGCTCGCCAGCAACGCGTCTGAATGTCGACTGGTTTCTTGCTCCATATATTCGCCGAGCGTCAGCAGCGATTGGGTCAGCATCGCGGTACGATAATCGCCGCGCGCCATCGACAATCCGAGTGCCAGAGCGTCTAGGACTTCAACTTTCAGCTTACGTTGGGCAAGCTGATGCGCCCCTTCGCTCAACGTCGATGACGTCAGCAATAAGGTTGGCAGCGCCGCCCATTTTTTGGGTAAGAGCTGAGAAAGCGCTAGCCCACCGATGTTAAGCAGGTTATCACCGCCACAGTATTCGGTTTCGTATTCGCCTTCGGTACGCTGCGCCCAATCAAGGCTGCGCAGCTTAGCTAACAGCTGTTCATCGCTGGTCGCCGCCACGTCATAGGTGATAACAGCCGAACGTGCCTCAGGCCGCAGGCGTGTCCCCGTCACACCGGGGAATGAAAGCAGCTGACGCTTCAACCATGCCGCACAATCTGGCATGGTGCGTAGCTGAGGAACGCGCACGCGTATACGCCCTGGCAGACGGTGTACAACAACAATCATGTCAGGAGAGATAGCTTTCACTCGGTGTCCTGTTCCTTACTGTGGTAATAATCTAGCTCAGCCTGTAAATCTGCCAGACGCTCTTTAAGCTCCTCAACTTCGCCTCGCACGGTTCCCCATGCTTTGCTCGCCGTGGTGGTGATGCCCTGCTGAACCTGACGATTCGTCAATAAATACGCAATGGCGGCACCTGCCACCATGCCAGTCAGCAAGTGAGTGCGCCCATTTGCCTGACGATAGTTCGTAGGCTGAGGAGCAACGGGCTGCGCAGGCATCTGCTGTGGATTAACGTAGCCTTGCCCATTGTTGTTGTAGTAGTAATACGGATAACCATAAGGATAGTTAGGCTGATTCATTGTCGTTTTCCTTATTCTTCATTGCGTCCATCAGATACAGTCCGGCTGCACCGGCACTGATCACGGTCAACATGGTTAGGAGCGGGCGGCCTGCCGTAGCGCTGGCAACCGCCATCACGGCACCGCTAACCAACCCGGCTTTGGTGGCATCGCTCACCACTTTTGCCGCCGTTTGATTCAGGCTTTTCTCACCGTTTTGATAGCTACGCCACTGTTCAATACAGGACGTCGTCGTTCCCACCAAGGCGCCAGCAATCAACGCGCGGCTAACGGAACTTAATTCATCACGATTGTTGCTCATCCAGGTTTCCTTCAGACTCTTGCCCTTCGACCATCGCAGCGGCAGCAGGCGCAGGCTGGCGATGACGTTCTACGGACTCAGTGAACCCTTCTTTACCCGCTTTCAGCGTGTCGCGGAAAATCGTGCTGCTGGTGGTTGCGGTTTCTTTAATCGTTTCTGCTCCGCTCATCACACCATCTTTCACTTTCGCACCACCGGTTTTCAGCAAATCGCCTGCGTTAGCGACGGTTTGCATCAACATGTTGCGTACACTTTCATTGGTCAACAGCAGCGTGGCCGCCGCGCCGATCATCGCGCCTTTCCAGAATTCTTTATCGTCAGCGCCAATGGTGCTGATGATATTTTTCAGCAAACCCGCTTGTTCGCCCATCATGCCTTCAACCATACCCTGTGCCTGTGAGCTCCAGTCAAATCCCGGTGCGGCAGCGTGATGATGGTGATGTGGATGATGCGGATGTGGCATAGCCTGCTGAGGTGGCATCATTGGCTGCTGTTGCGGCATTGGGTAACCCATTGGTGGGAATCCCGGCATCATGTGCGGATACCAAACCGGCTGCTGTGGCCAGCCCATCGGCGGCTGTTGCGGCTGTGGGGGCATCTGCTGAGCAGGCTGTTGTTGCATTTCAGGCATTGGCGGGTAATACGGGTAGCCAAACGGTGGGTAATAAGGTGCACCCTGATTCATTGGGTTATTGTTGTCGTTACTCATAGTGTGATCCCTTATTTGCTTTCTGAATGTGAAAGAGTGGAGTAAATCTTCTCAAGAGCCTGATGAGCGAGGGCATCGTCATCGCCGAAAAGCTGATTGAGCGTGGCGGGTGAAATGTGCGCGGCGCTGTATTCCAGCACCAGACTTCCCGTGGCAGTGTTCAATGAATAGCTACGCAAATAGCCCTCTGGATGGCATATTTCTTCAAGTGCAGACAGTTTGTTCTTACTCAGACCTGAAATCAGGCGGTTGGTGAAGCGCAAACGGATGCGCCCTGGAATATGGTGAGCCACCTCAACAAAGCGACGTAGCGTCATGAGCCCGCTTAAATCTTCTAACTGCATGAAAAAATCCCGTTCGTCATTGGCGTTCAAGTGCAAAGCACTTTGGATGTCTAAGGCTAATCTATCGTATAAAGCTATAGGTATTCACACTAAAAATAAGGTTTTAGCGCTATGTTTGCGGTCCATCAATTAATGACCGAAAGTGAGAATTGATACGATCGGAAAGTGCGGAAAAAGTCGGCAAGGGATAGACAGAGTGATTTCATTAATATAAATTATTCTCATTACGGTTATCATGTATGAGGTCCACATGTCACCTTACCTGCACCAAACTCAAAATCGCATTCGTGTACGTTCGGATTTTATTCAGCGCAATCCAAAGCAGATCAAAGAAGCGATCAAGCAACTGCAAGCGACAGACGGAATTGAAGAGATCACCCATCGCCTTTACGCGGGCTCGGTGGCGATTCGTTTTGACTCCAAGCAAGTAAAAGCAGCCACTCTGCTCGCTCAAATTGAGGGAATGGGTTGGTTGTCTGTGCAAAAAGACAAAGACTACATCGATAGCACCATCCGCCGTAGCGCCGTCTCTTTAGTTAAAGGTATCGCCATTTTGACCTTAAAGCGTACCGTGGGTGGCCCACTGGTGAGCGCCGTTACCGCCCTCGCCCGCTAATTTAGACTCTTTCTTAAACGCCGTTTCTGCCCGCAGAGACGGCGTTTTGCTATCTGGCGAATAAAATTTCTGATGAGCACCGCTGCTGGATTAACGTTGAACGTACTGAGTTATAACTAACCGGTCTAGCTCTGTGCGATACCAAACGTTATGCTGCCATTTTTAGATGAAGGAAAACACGCAATGAATACTGAAGACGAATTAGCCCTGCTTGCCGCAGAAGAAGCCAGCTTGCAGTTTTCCTCATTTAATACCGATACCGCATGGGAAATTGGCTCTGAGTTAAAAGCGGAAGCGGAGCGCCGCGGCGTTGCCGTCAGTATCGATATTCAGTTAGCTGGGCACACGCTGTTTCATTACGCGATGCGTGGCACATCGCCGGATAACGCCGAATGGATCCGCAGAAAACGCAATGTGGTCAATCGCTTTCACAAAAGCTCTTATGCCATCGGCCTACGCTTACAGCAACGCAACTCCACGTTAGAAGAACGCTACGGCTTAGGTTTAAATGACTATGCCGCGCACGGCGGCTGCTTTCCGCTCATCATTAAAGACACCGGATGTGTAGGCACCATCACTGTTTCTGGTGCTCCGCAACTCGACGATCACCAGATAGTAACAACCGTGATATCTCGTTTTCTCAAGTTAACCGCTCGTTAACCGTCATGCGGACTAAAAGCAGAGATTGACATCATCTCGCTTCGCCATTGCTGTCACGCAATATGCTATCAATATTGAGCAATGGCTTAGCAATAAACAACGGGAACTATCACAAAGAAATAACGTTATTCACCAGCGATACCACTACCGATACAACGACTTTCTGCAAATTAGCCGTTAATAACCCGTATCTCAATTAGGGATTCGCATCGATATATTAACGCTTCATCTATAATATAAGCATGCATCATTTAACTGAAAAATTGTACTCTGCTGTTCATCTCAAGAAGGCTTACATGCCAACACCCGTAAACGCTGGCTAATTATTCATCAGATAGGTTAATGCGGATGCGCTTAGTACAATTAATAAAAAAACCATGAAAACAAATAACTTAGCTGATGACGAATAGTTCACTCTCGAACTCCATTGCTTAAAATAATAGTAAAAGGCAATTGATAAACTCACAGTTAGGCCTAGCAAAACGTTATTAATAGCGCTGTGTATAGACTTATCTAAAGGTTAATAGTCGATAATAGACGCGTGGTAATAATCAACTAAAAATAGTTACGCTGGTAGATAAGTCATGTTTAAACGCGAAAAAATGACTTAACGAATGTCGAATTCATGCGAATTTATCTTCTGATAAGAATAAATATTATCATAAGAGTCAATATAGGATTTTTATTCCACTCTTAATTACTACTAATATAACTCATTCTTTCCCCCTCACTTTTTAGACAGAATGTACGCTATCTTGGCGTCAAGTTTGATTAACTCTTTGAGCTTGATAAACCAGATTTTTTTCGACTTTGAGCGAGAGTTATAGACTTTAGTCAAGGCAACCTCTGCCAACTGGGTGTAAACTATCATCGATGGTGGTTGATTCAGTCGCTTAGTTCTAGATCTGATGAAAACAGTGGTTAGAAATTGTGCCCTTCTTTGAGATTCTGTTTCATTCGTTATTTCCGGCTAAAAAGCGATTCGTCGCTTGAGTGATTTTTTTGTGTGAATCATAGGATTTATCGCAATGAAGCAAGCTTGGGGTGTACCAAAATTGTGCCCATTTTGTCACCAGCGGGAGTCCATTTGGCCAGATGCCAATGGTGTAGTCGTTGAACCTCTCTTAGGGAGCTAGGTCACTAGCTAACAATTCGTATAATGAAAACGCATAAAATTAACGGCGTGATGCCGTTTAGCGCGCTAATAGAAGCCTGCTGGCGTGAGCCTTACAACGCACAGCGCTTTGTTAAAGATATTATTGCCGGCATCACCGTCGGCATTATTGCTATTCCTTTGGCGATGGCCCTTGCCATCGGCAGCGGCGTACCGCCTCAATACGGTTTATATACCTCAGCCGTTGCAGGTATCGTGATCGCGTTAAGCGGCGGTTCACGTTTTAGTGTTTCAGGCCCAACAGCGGCTTTCGTTGTGATTCTCTATCCGGTGTCACAGCAGTTTGGTCTATCCGGTCTGTTACTGGCGACGTTGATGTCTGGGGTGTTTTTGCTACTGATGGGACTGGCTCGTTTTGGCCGTCTGATTGAATATATTCCCCTTTCCGTCACTCTGGGCTTTACCTCTGGTATTGCGATTACCATTGGAACCATGCAGATCAAGGATTTCTTCGGTTTGCATCTCGAACACGTGCCAGAAAGCTATCTCATGAAGGTCGCTGCGCTAGCGCAGGCGCTGCCCACCATTAGCTGGGCCGACACGCTGATTGGCGCAACCACGCTGGCAGTATTAATTCTCTGGCCTCGCTTAGGGCTGCGTTTACCGGGGCATTTACCCGCACTGCTGGCCGGCACCGCTGTCATGGGTATTTTTGCGCTATTTGATACCCACGTAGCCACTATCGGCTCTCGCTTTAGCTACCTGCTAGCCGATGGTACTCAAGGCCAAGGCATACCGCCGATCCTGCCGCAGTTTGTGTTGCCGTGGAATCTGCCATCGGGAAATGGACAGCCCCTTGATTTAAGCTGGAACACGCTGACTGCGTTGATGCCGGCGGCCTTCTCTATGGCGATGTTGGGTGCCATAGAATCTCTGCTGTGCGCCGTGGTTCTCGACGGTATGACCGGGAAAAAGCACAACTCTAATGGAGAGCTTATCGGTCAAGGGTTAGGTAATATTGCGGCGCCTTTCTTTGGCGGTATCACCGCTACGGCGGCGATTGCGCGCTCAGCGGCTAACGTGCGTGCGGGAGCAACTTCACCAATATCAGCCGTTATTCACTCGTTGCTGGTGATCCTCGCCCTGCTGGTGCTCGCACCGTGGCTTTCCTTCCTGCCACTGGCCGCAATGGCTTCACTGCTGTTGATGGTGGCATGGAATATGAGCGAAGCGCATAAAGTGGTTTATCTGCTGCGTCGCGCCCCCAAAGACGACATCATCGTTATGTTGATGTGTATGTCATTGACGGTGCTATTCGACATGGTGATTGCTATCACCGTGGGGATTGTGCTGGCATCGCTGCTGTTTATGCGCCGTATTGCACGAATGACGCGCTTAAGTGTGCTTAGCGAATCAGCCGATACGTCAACGCTGATGCTACGCGTTAGCGGGCCGCTATTCTTCGCGGCTGCCGAGCGTATCTTTTCTGAGCTGTTGGTACAAAGTGAAGATTACGATACCATCGTCATGCAGTGGGACGCGGTTCCCGTGCTTGATGCAGGTGGGTTGAACGCATTCCAGCGCTTCGTTGAGGCGTTACCAGAAGGGAAACAGTTGATTATCACCGATATTCCTTTCCAACCGCTGAAAACCTTTGCTCGCGCTCGGATCGCGCCAATCTCGGGCAAACTCGCCTTCTTCTCTACCCTGCCAGATGCAGTTAAGCATTTGAACGAGAGCGCAGCTTCTTAGTACAGAGTTTGTTAGAGACAAAAAAGGCACGCTGCACGCGTGCCTTTTTTATACCCTAACTAAAATCTCAATAAGATTAGTTAGATGTATCTAGCTCTGGGAAGCTTTTCACCAGATCGTCAATCGCTTTCATCTGAACCAAGAATGGCTCAAGTTTATCAAGCGGCAGCGCAGATGGGCCATCGCAACGAGCATTGGCTGGATCTGGATGAGCTTCGATAAACAGGCCAGCCAAACCAATCGCCATACCTGAACGAGCCAGTTCGGTTACCTGCGCACGACGTCCGCCAGATGCCGCACCAAACGGGTCGCGGCACTGCAGGGAGTGTGTCACGTCGAAGATTACCGGGCTACCTTTAGAGGCATTTTTCATCACGCCGAAGCCCAGCATATCGACAACCAAATTGTCATAGCCGAAGTTTGCACCGCGATCGCACAGAATGATTTTGTCGTTGCCGCCTTCTTCAAACTTATCAACGATGTTCCCCATCTGGCCTGGGCTCAGGAACTGTGGTTTTTTCACATTGATCACCGCACCAGTTTTTGCCATCGCTTCAACCAGATCGGTTTGGCGCGCCAAAAATGCTGGCAATTGGATCACATCAACCACGTCGGCAACCGGCTGCGCCTGTTCTGGTGTATGAACGTCAGTGATAATTTTAACGCCGAAAGCCTGTTTGATATCTTGGAAGATGCGCATACCCTCTTCTAGACCTGGGCCACGATAAGAGTGAATGGAAGAACGGTTGGCTTTATCAAAAGAAGCTTTGAAGACGTAAGGGATACCCAGTTTTTGAGTAACGGTAACGTAGTGCTCACAGATACGCATCGCCAAATCACGCGATTCCAGCACGTTCATGCCACCGAAAAGAACGAACGGTAAATCGTTCGCGACTTTGATATCACCAATGCTGACAACTTTCTGTTTCATGCTTGCGCCTTAATGTTCAAGTAACCGTGTATACCTTGTGGCTCTGAAGTCGCGACTGCAACTGCGACAACAAAACGTCCGGCATAAGAATCAATAAATGGAGGCAAAAATAACGAATTTAAACCCCATCAGCGCAGTCGGCGCTCATGGGGGAAAATAAATCAGTGCAGAACAATATTTTTCTGCTCAATGGAGTGTATCTGAACCTTAATCACTTCGGATACAGGGTCTTCTGGACACTGCTCAACAAAGTAGCTGAGGTCAGAAACCGCAATATGATTACAATCCAACTGCGCATAAATCAAGCCGCGATCGCGAATCTCATAGGGATCTTCGGGGTCAAATTCCAGCAAGGCCTCGCAGGCGCGCAGCGCAGATTCAATCTGTTTTTCTTCCATCAACGCTGCTTTGAGAGTGCTCAACATTTTGCGCACCACCATGCTGTTTTCTGCTTCGTCGAAGTCGGTATCTTCAAGGCTGGCCATTAAGCCAAGATTGCCCTTCAACCAAACTTCTAACGTATGCTCGTTGAGCGTCTCACCGTTGAGCGGATTAACCAGCCACATTTCTTCATCGAGCCAATCGGCTCGCATAATCAGTTGAGTTGGGAAAATGACCGGCTGCAAAGGCAAATCAAGCTGGTGCGCAATATGCAGGAAAACAATGCCTAAAGAAACTGGCGTTCCCTGACGTGAGCTAAGCACCTTATCCAGCCAGAGCGCGTCAGAAAGACGATATACGCCGCCCACGCCGCCAAATCCCCACTCATTGAAGAACAGATCGATTAGCTGCTCAAGTTTCTGATCCTGATCTAATTCCGCATCGATATGCGCCAGCGCCTGCTCCGTCAGCTGCTGCAATGTTTCGCGCACTGTATCGGCAGGAAAATCACGACGTATAGCTTGCGAAACTAGAATAACCCCTTCGCTCAGAGGGAAGCGGTTAAACTCAAAATCAGCTATGGAACTCATACATACCCCATCAGCAACGGCATTTTCGTCATTGCCAGTTTAATAATTAAGTACAAACATACGAGTGCTGCCACGAAAGCAAAACATCTTACTTTTTGGCTACGTGGTCGTTTGCCTAAAGCAACATAGCCAAGCACAACGTAAATAATAACACCGACCAGTTTTTCCGTCAGCCAAGTCCCCTGCGGGGTAAATGGATAAAATCGAGTAATAAAGACCAAGGCGATACCGGTTACAAATAACAGGGTATCGTTCAAATGTGGCGCAATCTTCACCCAACGGCGCTCTATCATAGCTGAATTACGGCATTTCCAGAAGAAACGCAGAATGAATAGCACAACGCTTATTGCCACCGTCAGCAAATGCAGATGTTTTATCCCAATATAAGCTTCCATACGTTATTTCCTCTTTCTGTAGTCAACGACATTGGGCACGATAAAGACGTGTGTTCCACTATTTGGCTATCCACTGGCCGAAAGAAATCCGGTCATTGTTACCATAATCTTTCTGCGTGGCGACCTGCACAAATCCGCGAGCCGTAAGCAGTTGGCGTACGGCTTCGCCCTGCTGCCAGCCATGTTCCATAATCAACCACCCTTCATGGATGAGATGATCGGGCGCATATTCAACAATATGGCGTAAATCTGCCAGCCCCTGCTCAGGAGCCACTAACGCACTGGCAGGTTCAAAGCGAACATCGCCCTGCGATAGATGCGGATCGGCTGCATCGATGTAAGGGGGATTACTCGCAATGAGCGCAAACTTCTGCCCGGAGACTGGCTCAAACCAGCTTCCTGTGAAAAATGAAGCATTAGTGAGGTTTAGACGTGTTGCGTTACGCAATGCAAGTGCCGCGGCATCCGCCGAATAATCCACGCCGATAAACTGACTATCCGATCGTTCACTGGCGAGAGCCAAAGCAATAGCGCCCGTTCCGGTCCCTAAATCCAGCGCCCTACAGGCCGTTGCAGGCAACAGCGAGAGCGCTTTTTCCACCAAACATTCGGTATCTGGACGAGGGATCAGCGTCGCCGGTGACACTTCTAGCGGAAGCGACCAAAACTCGCGTTCTCCAACCAGATAAGCCACCGGTTCACCCCGTTCGCGGCGCGCCAGCAGATGCTCTAGCTGTTGCGCCTGCTCTGGCGAAAGCACGGTTTCGCCAAACGCTAAAATATAGCTACGTGTTTTGCCAGTGACAAAACCAAGCAGGATCTCGGCGTCACGCTTAGGGCTTTCACCGTTAGACAGCCTTTCAATCGCCTGTTTTAGCCACTGGTCAAATCGCATTAGTCTTGCTCAGAAAGTGATGCCAACTGATCGGCTTGGTATTCTTGAACGATAGGCTCGATCAACGAATCCAGCTTCCCTTCCATCACTTCATCCAGACGATAAATTGTCAGGTTGATACGGTGGTCGGTCACGCGGCCCTGCGGGAAGTTATATGTGCGGTTACGGTCAGAACGATCGCCGCTGCCTAACAGGTTACGACGCGTTGATGCTTCTTCCTGCTGACGCTTAGCCATTTCAGCCGCACGAATACGCGCCCCTAGCACCGACAACGCTTTTGCTTTGTTTTTATGCTGGGAACGTTCGTCCTGACATTCAACCACGATACCGGTTGGTAAGTGAGTAATACGAATCGCTGAGTCCGTGGTGTTAACGTGCTGTCCACCCGCGCCCGATGAGCGGAAGGTATCAATACGCAAATCGCCTGGGTTGATATCCGGCAATTCAGCTTCTGGAATTTCAGGCATCACCGCAACGGTACAGGCAGAAGTATGGATTCGGCCTTGTGATTCCGTTGCCGGTACGCGCTGCACGCGATGACCGCCAGATTCAAACTTCAAGCGCCCATAGGCACCCTCGCCGATTACTTTGGCGATAACTTCTTTGAAGCCGCCGTGTTCGCCTTCGTTAGCACTCATCACTTCAACTTTCCAGCGACGCGCCTCAGCATAACGGCTGTACATGCGGAACATATCGCCAGCAAACAATGCGGCTTCATCACCGCCGGTTCCTGCGCGAATCTCTAAATAGCAGCTGCGCTCATCATCTGGGTCTTTCGGCAACAGCAGAATTTGCAGCTGTTGTTCTAAGTCAGCGATCTGATTTTTAGCTTCTGAAATTTCTTCCTGCGCCATTTCACGCATTTCAGGATCGTCTAGCATCAGCTCAGCCGTGGCGAGATCCTCCTGTACCTGTTGCCAGGTCTGGAAACAACGAGTGACGTCGGTCAGCTGCGCGTACTCGCGTGACAGCGCGCGGAAACGGTCTTGGTCGGCAATCACTCCGGCATCTCCGAGGTGCGCCTGCACCTCTTCGTGACGCTCTTGTAATGCTTCTAGTTTGGCAACGATAGAAGGCTTCATGCGTGGCTATTTACCTGTATGTAATAAGAGGAACTAATTTTGGTCCAGCCCGAGACTGTCACGCAACACCTGTAATTTTTCGATGTCGCCGTTACTCGCGGCCTGCTGGAGGGATTTGGTTGGTGCGTGAATCAGTCGATTGGTTAGCCGATGCGCCAATTTATGGATGACGATTTCAACATCGGCACCCTGTGCAATCGCGGCCAGCGCTTCCGCTTCCGCTTCGGCGCGCATTTGATCGGCCTGTGAACGATAATCTCGGATAGTTTCCACCGCACCTTGGGCTCGTAGCCAGGCCATAAAATTGGCACTTTCCTGCTGCACAATATGCTCAGCCTGAACGGCTGCGGCTTTGCGCTGCGCAAGATTGCTTTGAATGATCGAATGCAAATCATCGACGCTATATAAATAGGCGCTGGCTAATTTACCGACTTCCGGCTCAATATCACGGGGAACCGCGATATCAACGAACAGCATCGGCTGGTTACGGCGAGCTTTAAGCGCGCGTTCAACCATGCCTTTACCGATGATCGGCAACGGGCTTGCGGTGGAACTAATGATGATATCGGCCTGCGCCAAACGCTCATCAATTTCGGGTAACGTAATCACTTCCGCGTTAACCTCATCCGCTAGCGCCTGAGCGCGTTCGCGGGTGCGGTTAGCAATCATCATATGCCGCACTTTATGTTCACGCAGATGACGTGCCACCAGCTCGATGGTTTCACCCGCGCCAACCAGCAGCACATTGACTTCAGAAAGCGATTCAAAGATCTGGCGCGCCAGCGTACAGGCGGCAAAAGCCACTGAGACGGCGCTGGCGCCGATATCTGTTTCAGTACGTACACGCTTGGCGACCGAGAACGTTTTTTGGAACAGACGCTCAAGGTCAGCAGACATCGACTGCTCACGTTGAGATTCCGTATAGGCCTTTTTGACCTGCCCTAAAATTTGCGGCTCGCCCAATACCAAAGAGTCCAATCCACTGGCTACACGCATCAAATGGTTCACGGCATCGTTATCTTGATACCAATAGAGGCTCTTATTGACTTCGTCAGGGGAAAGTTTGTGGTAAGCGCACAGCCAATCAACGATCTGTTTATGCAGATCCTGCGGTGGCACATCTTCCGGTTGCTCCATGCTGAGGTACAGCTCGGTGCGGTTACACGTAGACAGCACAACGCCAGCCTGCACCAGTGGTTGCTGGCGTAAGCTTTCAATAGCATGGTTCAGTGTTTCAGGTGAAAACGTCACCCGCTCACGGAGTGCTACCGGTGCAGTTTTGTGATTGATTCCAAGTGCAAGCAGGCTCATGACAAATCGTCGAATAGTATCGCTTCAGATACCCTAAATAATTCGCGTTGCAGGCAGACGGCGAGAGAACGAATCCCGATAGGCTTACATCAAGTAAGTGATTCGGGTGATTGAACGCAGCCAACGCACATGCAGCTTGAAGTATGACGGGTATATTCGTTTATTTATGTGGGCATTCTACTTGATGCGCGAGATCAATAAAAGCCACACGAAATCGGGATGTATCTTATTGAATCAATTTCCCTGACTTTTACCCTTAATATTTGTTACACCACACGCAGAAAGCATTGACGCTGCTAGATAAGACCGCTAGCGTTAGCCGCAATGATCATTCTCCGCTCCACCCTCGAGAATCTGAACGGACAACCCGATGCAAAAACTAAAATTACTTAAATTACTGCCGCTTAGCTGTGTTTTATTGGCCGCCTGTAGCACCACGCAGCACAAAGGTCCTGCCGGTAGCCCTACCGCACCACAGTGGCGCGAACATGAGTCTCAGGTTCAGAAAATCGCTGAATATCAAACTCGCGGTGCTTTTGCCTATCTTTCCGATAAGCAAAAAGTATATGCCCGCTTCTTCTGGCAACAAACGGCTCCCGAACGCTATCGACTGCTGCTGACTAATCCGCTAGGCAGCACTGAAATGGAATTAAACGTCATTCCGGGCGTGGTGCAATTGACAGACAATAAAGGCAAGCGCTATGTCAGCGATAACGCAGATGAAATGATCCAAAAACTGACCGGCATGCAAATTCCGCTACAGAGCCTGCGTCTATGGATGCTAGGCCTGCCGGGTGACGCAACAGAGTTCACCCTTGATAGCCAGTATCGTTTGCAAGACCTGACCTACAGTAAAGATGGACTCACGTGGAAAGTGAACTACCTAAAATATGATGCCGACAGCAAACCGTCTCTACCCGCTCAGCTAGAAATTACGCAGGGTGAACAGCGTATCAAGCTCAAAATGGATAATTGGACGTTGCAAAAATGATGTCGACCACCCGCGTTTGGCCTGCACCCGCCAAGCTAAACTTATTTTTATACATCACAGGCCGTCGTCCAGACGGCTACCATAATCTACAGACGCTGTTTCAGTTTTTGGATTATGGCGATCGACTCACCATCACGCCGCGTAATGACGGTCAGATCAATTTGCTCACGCCTATCGACGGTGTGCCAAATGAGCAAAACCTCATTATTCGGGCAGCAAAACTGCTGCGCGACAATTTGCCTGAGCGTTTCTCACACTGCGGGGCGGATATCGCGCTAGAAAAGATCATTCCGATGGGGGGAGGTCTTGGTGGCGGTTCGTCCGATGCAGCAACGGTGCTAGTAGCACTCAATACATTATGGCAAGCCAATCTCAGCGACAGCGAACTGGCAAAGTTAGGTTTAACCCTCGGCGCGGATGTACCTATTTTTGTTAATGGCTTTGCATCTTTTGCAGAAGGTGTTGGTGAATTGTTACATCCCGCACATCCTGAAGAAAAATGGTACCTTGTTGCACACCCCGGTGTAAATATTCCTACCCCGGCGATCTTCGGCGATCCGGAGCTGAAAAGAGACACTCCTGTGCGGTCTTTGCAGGAACTTCTCCGTATTCCGTACGCAAATGATTGCGAACTTACCGCAAGAAAACGTTTCCGTGAGGTTGAACAGGTCATTTCATGGCTGTTACAATACGCGCCGTCGCGTCTGACTGGCACAGGAGCTTGTGTGTTTGCTGAATTTGACACCGAGTCTTCTGCCCGTCAGGTGCTTAGCAGAGCCCCCGAGTGGATCAAGGGTTTTGTTGCGCGTGGCGTTAATACCTCACCGTTACACCTTGTCCGCTCAGAGCTTATTGAGTCCGTAAAATGATTTTTACGTTTGATGCGCCCTGCTCGATACGCGTTTTAAGTATCAGCAACGCATCAATAGCGCGAACTATGAGCACAATTTAGCGCAAGTAGCCACGTTTTGACTCGGCCATTTGTCTTGTTTGGCAAATGAAGAGAACTTAGACATATTCAAAGTGATGTGCATTCGCTGTTACTGCTTTGAATATTTGAGTTCTGAAACACCCGTAGGGTATTGCAGCACGCTATCACCACCCCCTGTTTAACGTGTCTGTACTGCCAACTTCTCTGGACGCAAGCCTGAGGTTCTTCTCGTGCCTGATATGAAGCTTTTTGCTGGTAACGCTACCCCGGAACTAGCACAACGTATTGCCAACCGTTTGTACACCAGCCTTGGTGACGCCGCTGTAGGTCGTTTTAGCGACGGCGAAGTGAGCGTACAAATCAACGAAAATGTACGCGGTGGTGATATTTTCATCATCCAGTCCACCTGTGCACCAACCAACGATAACCTAATGGAACTGGTTGTTATGGTTGACGCGCTGCGCCGCGCTTCTGCCGGCCGCATTACCGCAGTTATCCCTTACTTTGGCTATGCCCGTCAGGACCGCCGTGTGCGTTCTGCGCGTGTGCCAATCACGGCGAAAGTCGTGGCTGACTTCCTGTCAAGCGTAGGTGTTGACCGCGTTCTTACCGTGGACCTGCATGCTGAACAGATTCAAGGCTTCTTCGACGTGCCGGTAGACAACGTATTCGGTAGCCCGATCCTGCTGGAAGATATGCTGCAACAGAATCTGGAAAACCCAATTGTGGTTTCTCCAGATATCGGTGGTGTTGTTCGCGCCCGTGCTATTGCTAAACTGCTTAACGATACTGACATGGCTATCATCGACAAACGTCGCCCTCGCGCTAACGTTTCTCAGGTGATGCACATCATCGGTGACGTTGCAGGCCGTGACTGCGTGCTGGTTGATGACATGATCGACACCGGTGGTACGCTATGTAAAGCCGCTGAAGCACTGAAAGAACGTGGTGCTAAACGTGTATTTGCTTACGCAACCCACCCAATCTTCTCCGGCAACGCGATCGACAACATCAAAAACTCTGTGATTGATGAAATCATCGTCTGCGATACCATCCCTCTGTCTGACGAAATCAAGGCGCTGAAGAAAGTTCGCACCCTGACGCTGTCTGGCATGTTGGCTGAAGCTATCCGCCGTATCAGCAATGAAGAATCTATCTCTGCGATGTTCGAACACTAAGTTCTCGTTCAACATGCAGCAAAACGGCGGAGAAATCCGCCGTTTTTTGTTTGCACTGGGTAGGACGCAGACAAAAAAACGCCGCGTTGCGAAAGCAGTGCGGCGTTTTATTTTATTAGGCTAATATTCATTGAATGTTATTCACTAACAACTTCTTAAACACAATCTTATTACTCAAAATAACCGTTTGTGAAAGGTTAAGAATGACGAGTATTACGATTACAGCGTTTATCAAAGTGGCGAACCCACCAGTAACGGTCGGCAACACGTTCATGACCACCGATACGCGCACCGGCCAACCATAACAGCGCCCCAACGAAGATACTCATAACAGCGCCGTGTGACAAAAACTGAGGTAAATTGAGCTGAGGCAGCTGGGCAAGAACGGAGTAACCTACGCCGCCAACCATGGTGATCAGGCCTAATCCCATAAAAACGTTACCGAGCCTCATGGCAGTTTTACGTTTCATAAATCACCTCCTCAAGTTAGAACACTTAATGTGTTACGCCTTCCGGCGTTCAATCTTTCCTTATGCTTAAAGTATAGACTCATATGGCGTATGGTTATTGCGCCATACATCACAATTTGTGCTTTTTCGCTTATCTTTCTTTACGTTAATTTTACATTACCCTTAACACTACTGATTCTATAGTGTGCTTATGGTTTATCCAATTCATGACTATTTTTTAACTTAACGCCCTCCTTTGAGCCAAGCTTTTGCATTCCCGCCGCATAGGGGTAAAATGCGCGGCTGAATTTCTTCTCTGATACGTGGAACAAAACGTGACTATCAAACTAATTGTCGGCCTTGCCAATCCCGGAGCGGAATACGCACAAACACGTCATAACGCAGGGGCATGGTTTGTCGATGCGCTGGCTGAACGCAACGGCCAGTCACTGAAGGAAGAAAGCAAATTTTACGGCTATACCGCGCGCCTAAATCTCGCAGGCAACGACGTGCGTTTATTGGTACCAACCACGTTTATGAACTTAAGCGGTAAGGCCGTTGCCGCCCTAGCCACCTTTTACCGTATTCAACCTGATGAAATTCTGGTTGCACACGACGAACTCGACCTACCACCAGGCGTTGCCAAATTAAAATTAGGCGGCGGAAACGGTGGTCATAACGGCCTAAAAGATATTCAGAGCAAACTGGGTAATAACCCAAACTTTTACCGTCTACGCATCGGTATTGGCCATCCAGGCGATAAAAGCAAGGTTGTCGGCTTTGTGCTTGGTAAGCCGCTAGCCAGCGAACAACCGCTGATTGACGACGCTATTGATGAAGCGCTGCGCTGTACCGAAGTGCTACTGAAAGAAGGCATCGATCGCGCAATGGCGCGTATGAACGGGTTCAAATCTACGCCACGCTGATGATATACGCGCGCCCTTTCCCGATGGATGATTCGAGAAAAAGATACTTTGCGTGTATAATTGGCGAATAATTTCCAATTTCTTCAACATGCTAAATTTTAGTTGTTGACATTCAATAAGTTAAGGTGATAACACATGGGATTCAAATGCGGTATTGTGGGCCTGCCAAACGTTGGTAAATCCACTCTGTTCAATGCGCTGACCAAAGCGGGTATCGAAGCAGCGAACTTCCCGTTCTGTACCATTGAACCGAACACCGGCGTCGTTCCTATGCCTGATCCGCGTCTGGACAAACTGGCTGAGATCGTAAAACCACAGCGCATCCTGCCAACCTCCATGGAATTCGTTGATATCGCAGGTTTGGTAAAAGGCGCCTCTAAGGGCGAAGGCCTGGGCAACCAGTTTCTGACTAACATCCGTGAAACCGAAGCGATCGGCCACGTTGTTCGTTGTTTCGAAAACGACAACATCATTCACGTGAACAACAAAGTTGATCCTGCTGACGATATCGACGTTATCAACACTGAACTGGCGCTGTCTGACTTAGACACCTGCGAACGTGCAATGCATCGTGTGCAGAAGAAAGCCAAAGGCGGCGATAAAGACGCAAAAGCTGAACTGGCTGCGCTGGAAAAATGTCTGCCACAGCTGGAAAACGCAGGCATGCTGCGCGCGCTGGATTTAACCGATGAAGACAAGGCGGCTATCCGCTACCTGAGCTTCCTGACGCTGAAACCAACCATGTACATTGCTAACGTGAACGAAGACGGTTTTGAAAACAATCCGTATTTAGACACCGTGCGTGAAATCGCGGCGAAAGAAGGTTCTGTGGTAGTTGCCGTGTGTGCCGCAGTTGAATCTGATATCGCCGAACTGGACGATGCCGACCGTGACGAATTCATGGCTGAACTTGGTTTGGAAGAGCCGGGTCTGAACCGCGTTATTCGCGCAGGTTACGAGCTGCTGAATCTGCAAACCTACTTCACCGCTGGCGTGAAGGAAGTTCGTGCATGGACCATTCCTGTTGGCGCTACCGCACCACAGGCCGCCGGTAAAATCCACACCGACTTCGAAAAAGGCTTTATCCGCGCTCAAACCATCGCGTTCGACGACTTCATCACCTACAAGGGTGAACAAGGCGCGAAAGAAGCCGGAAAAATGCGTTCAGAAGGTAAAGACTACATCGTTAAAGATGGCGACGTAATGAACTTCTTGTTTAACGTCTAAAAGTCCCCTTCTTGCTGACTCATAAAAAATCCACGCATCAGCGTGGATTTTTTTATTTCATAGAGTCTCTGATATTATTGTGACAGCACAGTTAAAGTTAAGAGCATCACTGAGAGCACATTGACCTGAATACTATGCAGATAGCGTTTATCAGCTTTTCAAAATGATCCTCTGGTTAAATTGATTAAGATTTTCAAATTTGATAAAACAGCCACCCGAATGATTGTTAATGCAAAAGGCATTGAACAATTACAGGCATATTTATTTCAAGAGATGCAAACAATAGTTTAAAATCAATTATAGAATTGAATAATTTAATTGGCTTATTAAGCCCAGCCTATTACCTTACCTAATTTAAACATTCGATAGTGCTTATAACTTGAATAAGGTTAACTCTATATTATCGTCCCTAAACATCTGCAATCTCATATCCAAGTGGAGATGTTTCACGAATAAATATCTCTACCGCACTTGAGTCTGGGGAGGCAGTTAATGCCCCTTTTTGCGTAGTAGCTAAAGCACCACATGCGCTGGCTTGAGCCATGACTCGATACAGGTTTGGCAGATTAACGGGCAAATTATTTTTCGCAATACCCGCCAGAAGGCCAGCCATAAATGCATCTCCAGCACCGGTAGTATCTACACTATTAACAGCATAACCATTAAAATGGATCACTTGGTTTTGCCATAACACCATCGAACCCTGCGCGCCATATGTCACGACCTTCAGCTTGGATGGAATTGAATGAAGCACATCAATTGCTTCAGCAAAATCATGCGTTTCGGCTAGCCAATACCACTCTTCTTCCGATAGTTTTAAAATATCAGCCTGAGATGCAAACTGATGAATAATCGTAAACATTTGCTCGCGATCAGACCACATTTGCTCTCGTAAGTTGACATCAAAACTCAAAAGCCCGCCTTGGCCTTTAACTTTGGTAATTGCAGAGGCCAATGTGTTGCGACATTCCTTTGAAACCAAAGCTAATGAGCAAAAATGGAGGATATCCTGCTCAAAATGCGGCAGAGAATCTAAAGTCAAAAACTGATCTGCCGAAGGGTTAACTAAGAAGGTAAATTCACGTTCTCCATTTGTAGCTAAAGAAACCAGAACTGTACTGGTTCTAAATTTATCATCGAACTGCATATGATGTGTATTAACACCATATTCATCTAAACTTTCTTTGAGAAAATTGCCAAATGAATCCTCACCTACCCGACCAATAAATCCACTTTGACAGCCAAGCTTTGCTGCTCCCACAGCCACATTGACCGGTGCTCCACCAGCACAAGCCTGATATTGCATATTTGATAAAGGTAGCAGGTCAACAACCGCATCACCCAGTGTCCAGATATTCATGATAACTCCTCGAAATAAACGATACTTTAAAACAAGTATTTAAAACGTAGACGAGCCCCGTAGCGCGGCTGATTACTCGAATCTTCTTCTGCAGATGAATTCAACCATGAAGCGTATGCACCAAGATAAATATTAAAATTTGGCATATTCATAATATCCGGCACCTGCCACGAAGAATGTATGGTATGGATGTCGTATTTTCCAGGTGCCAATATGGCGCAATCATTACCGCATTCACCATTAACACCGCCAGCGTTAAAGTTTGATATTTTGTTATGCGCATATATATACCCCAGCTCTACACGGTGCCAGAGTGCATTTATACCAGCACTGAAATCTTGCTCATCCTTAGCATCCATCATCGCGGTATTTAAGTTAACTATCATTCCGTCTTGAGGATCAGTTCTCAAAGAGTTCCATGTCATAGTCAAACCATAGCCAGTTCTTTCAGATGTATCGTGCCAATGCCCCTGACTATCAGTGTACCCATACGCATTATTAACCGCGTTAGTTTCCATTGCTGCAGCCAATGAATAATTGCTCGAACGCCAAGAAACTACGGGACGAAAATACACAACATTCTTTTTATTATCTAATTTTTCTCCGTGATAACGCTGGTCTACAAAAAGTGAGCTGCCATCTTCGACTAATGTGTTTAGTTCTAAGTACCAATTATCAATCGTTTTACTTACTAGTAGATTTCCACCGCTGTTGCTACGCCCTCGCGCTTCTTTCATCATGTAGATGTAACCATAGCCATCACTGTATAGGTCATTGGCCGTATTTCCTGAATATTCAACAAACGTATCTTGATTAAGTGGGAACATATCATAGGCTTCAAAGCGCCCTACTTTCATTAACCAATCATTTTCCTTGCCAAAATAAAATGCAGCATCATCAAGATTCATTTTTCCATTCATATCGGCAAGTGGCTGAACCGTAAATCCAGCGTACTTCCCATTACTTGAATGCTGAACGCCATCTACGCCGAGTAATATACGGCCATTAACATCCCAACGCTCTCTTTCACTGGGAGCTAATTTCTTATTCGCATTTGTTTTTAGGGAAGTTAAGCTACCCGTTCGACTAGCACTATCTAGATTAAACTCAACATCTCCATAAAATTTCAACTTGGATTTTTGATTAAAAATAAATTCTGATGTGTTTTTATTGTTAGTGATATCTGTATTGATTTTATTATTCTCAGCGGGCTTATTCTTTAATGTTTTAATTTCCGCCTCTGCTACGCCTGCCCTTTTTTCTGCTGCAATCAATCTTTCCTCTAATTGAGAAATACGCTGCTCTAAGGTCAAATGGGATTGGGCATAAAGAGTGCTAGAAAATGCGCCGATACATAACAACAATCCGTTCTTCACGATCATAGAATGTGTCCCTGCCAAGCTGATATTATGCAATAGGTTTGATGTCGTCGGTGGAAAACGACGACATCAAATTTTTTACTTATCTCAGATTCCAAGCGCCGCATTCTTTTAGAACGGCGTTTCCCGACCATGCAAAAACATTTAACTGGCGCTGTTGTGGATAGATTCTGCTACTTAGGCAAGCTTCACCGTCATTCACAAACACCTCGACGGATGAACGATCGAAGAATACGCGAAGATTTAACTCATCACCTGTTGGCATAGGGATACTACGTTGACCACAAAGGTTATGCTGCGGATAATTCCGCTCAAGGATCAGACGTTTTGCTTGATTATCAATATATAATCTCATCCCATCATCAAGTGCGATTCCATATTGTTCAGCTTCGCTAAGCGAGGTATCCCAAGTAACGATGACTTCTGCGGCCTCACAATTATGCATGACACATAATTGTTTATTTTTTAATGTGCTGACTGGCCAGCTATACCATTCCTCTCGAAGACTTTCGACTTCATGCACAGGACGCATTTGTAGTTGGTTGTTTGGCGTGATGACTAACTCGCGTGGCAAAGTAAACATACCTGCCCATCCATCCTGCTGTTCAGGTAAAGGCGATTCCCACATATCCATCCATCCGATAACAATACGCCGACCATCTGGAGCGAGGAAGCTTTGCGGGGCGTAGAAATCATGGCCGTGATCGAGCTCTTGAAACTTGCTTTCTTGGATGAATTTTTCACCGGGTTGCCATCGACCCACTATATAACCGCTTTGGAAAAGATTACGGTTAGCATAACCTTCAGCAGCCATCCCCTGAGGAGAGAACATCAGTACCTGTTTATCATCGAGGGTGAAAAAGTCTGGACATTCCCACATGTAACCCATGCCGTGCGGTGCTTCAGCAAGTATTCCTTGCTCATGCCAATGATGGAGATCCTCTGAGCGATATAATCTCACCTGCCCAGTATCCTCAACACGTGCACCGACGACCATGTACCACATCTCTCCTTCCTTCCAAACCTTAGGATCTCGGAAGTGATGCAGTCCTGATGGCGTATCTAATATCTGTCCTTTACGCGTGAAGTTGACGCCATCACGGCTAGTAGCAAGGCACTGAACCTGATAGAGATTATCTTCACTACTTGGATCCCCATGGAACTTATGTCCTGTATATATAAGAGCTAGCTCATTGCCGTTAACAACCGCAGAACCAGAGAAACAGCCATCCTTATCCTCTGGACCTTCAGGTGCTAGTGCTACAGGCAAGTGCTCCCAGCGCATAAGGTCCCGACTGCGAGCATGCCCCCAATGCATCGGCCCCCACTCAGTTGAATAGGGATGATGTTGATAAAATGCGTGAAACCATCCATCAAACCAAACAAGTCCATTAGGATCATTCATCCAGCCAGCCCGTGCAGCCAAATGATAATAGGGATACCAGCGCGTATTTAGCTGATCGCTTTTTTCTGTCAGCACCTGTTCTGCATCGGCAATGTGTAATGTCATAAAAAATACTCTTTTTCAGTCAAAGGGAAGAAGATCGCGAAAGCACACCTGCTGTAGAGGACTTATGGCCTCGCAAAAGAAATATTGAAATAAACGTGGTGCTAAACACCATCAATCCCATCAGTAAATAGGATTGCGCAAAACCATATTTTTCATAGCTATAGCCAGCAAGAGGAGATAAAACGGAAGCGATGACGGAGCTTGTACAAGCGAAACCTACAAGGTATAGCGTTGAGGAAAGGCGCTTATCGAAGTTAATGCTGTTGTACTTAAATATAGAGACCAACAGAATCGGCAGCTCGACGGCATGGAGTAGCTTTGTAATTGAAATCAGCAGAGGCCCTTCAACCAGACCTGAGCCGATCATACGTAAGGCCATTACCATGCCAGCAAATATAAGACCATTTTTGGCACCAATGCGATTGACTAACCAAGGTGCACAGAACATACCGCCCGCTTCTAAAAAGACCTGAAACGAATTTAAATAGCCGAACATTGCATTCCCTTCTCTCAGGGTGGCAAATTGTGAGGCAAAATAAACGGGGAATTGCTGGTCATAGACACTATAAATACAGGTCCCAACCACAAAAAATACCAAAGCCCAAAACCGTGGGAGTGTCAGGAGTCTTAATGCATCTTCCAATGTCACTCTTTCAGCCCCCACTTCAACTTTTTCCAAACTTGCAGGGGTGCTAACTTTCAAACGAGCAAGCAGGCAGAAGAAAACTAGGCCTGAGCAGGAAGCCACTAAAAAATTAAGATTCGGATTAATATTAAAGAGTAAGCCCGCAAAAAAGGTCGCGGTAGCCCAGCCGAGTGATCCCCACATGCGCGCTTTGCCAAACTCGAAGGTACTTTGTCGAGCGACACGCTCGGTATAGGACTCTAAAACGCCGATACCCCCATTAAATGTCAGACCGACAAATAAGCCGCCAAATACGCTGCCTAACAGAATATTGATGCTAAGTAAGTATCCAAAGAGCAAATACGCAGGCCCAGAGAGAATTAATAGCGCGGTAATATACCAAAGCAGATTTTTGCGTAATCCCAGTCTGTCCTGAATAAAGCCATAACATACCTGAGCGCATAATGCTGAAACTGACAAAACAGCAAAAATGATACCAGTATCAGTGGCTTTCAGTCCGGCCTCCTGATGGAGCCAGATTGAAAGCAATGAGCTTGAAGATGACCAACTGACAAAAAAGAAAAATAACAAAGCACTTAATAATGGGTAACTGCGAGAATGATGCTTCTTCATCATAGCAATCTCATATAGGGGGCATGAAGAAATGATAACGTTAACAAAATGAGTTCATCTCGCTATTTTGCTGCAGTTTATGATGTTAATCACATAAGTTAACGTTAACATAAAATAATTGAGAGAGAGATCATATTTTCGACAGGTCTTCTGAAGGCTCAGCAATTCAACACGAATGATGGGATACGATGTAAAATGTAAAAGGCTACGAGCTTTTGCCCGATGGATAGGTTTGCCTCTAAAACTATGGAAGAGACTGGCTCACGTATAAACGATATCTTCGTGAAGTCGCTGTCCGACAAACAGGCTAGGCGCCCTCTTCTTAAATCGATGACTGCACTAAATAAAAGCATTCTTTTACATCAGAAACAGAGTTGTATAGCCTGATGCAATTAGAACTTAGGTTAGGATTCATATCATTAGGACTGGTAATTATGGCGTCACTAAAAGATGTAGCAAAACTGGCAAACGTATCATTAATGACGGTATCACGAGCACTTAACAGTCCTGAAAAACTAAAAGCTGAGACGTTAGATCGCGTTCAGACAGCCATAAATCATTTAAATTACGTTCCCGACCTATCGGCGAAAAAAATCCGCGGAGCCCGTGCAACTCCCGACACAATAGGTGTTTTAGCTCTAGATACGGTCACAACTCCCTTTTCCGTTGATATCACTTTATCAATTGAAGAAACTGCGCGAGCACATGGATGGAACAGTTTCGTCGTAAATATGTTCTCAGATGATAGCCCGGAAACGATGGTTGACCTGCTTCTGTCTCATAGACCCAGTGGTATTATCTATACCACTATGGGACTACGTCAGGTACCAGTCCCTCATAAACTACTGTCTTTACCATGCGTATTAGCAAATTGTGAAAGTCTACATGAACCTATTGCAAGCTATATCCCAAACGATGAGCAGGGACAGTACGACGCTATAAAGTCACTGTTGGCGAGGGGATATCGCCGTCCTCTATGCCTACATCTTCCGGCCAATCATCCAGCGACAATTCGTCGTTTAAAGGGTTTAGAACGCGCTTTTCATGAAGCAGGAATAGATCCAGACGCATTGATGCATTGTTATATGGAATTTGGTGACGAGCATTATCAGGATATTCCCGCAATGGTGCAGGCGAATATGCCTAAGGGTAGATTGACCTTTGATTCCGTCGTATGTGGTAATGACCGAATAGCCTTTCTTGTCTATCAGGTGCTGCTTGGTCGTGGAATCCGCATTCCAGAGGATGTAGGTGTCTTGGGGTATGATAATATGGTAGGCATTGGTGAACTGTTCTTACCTGCATTATCTACGGTTCAATTGCCTCACTATGAAATTGGGCGTTTGAGTGCACTGCATATCATAAATAGTGAGTCTCATAGAAGAACAGTCCATGTTAAAAGCCCTTTGTTAGAACGGGCTTCAATATGAAAGTCGTTAAGAAGCTAAGTCTCTAATATTTCACAATGCTAATCCCTTAGTAGGAATGAGTCTCATAGGCGATGAGGTCATAGCGTTTAAGAGTCATTGTTGAAACATGAAGCTTTTAATCGCCGAGCGGTCCCATAAACAAGAACTATTCTAAGGCAGTTCCTTATAATGCTTATCATTTTTGAAATGATAATATGGTGTACTAGCCCCGCAATCAGAGCCTATTTAGCTTTAGTATGATATTTCTACTGGTTTACAGCGCACACTAGTTTATAAGTCCCCATCCAAACTAAATAAGTGCATGATCTTCATATGTAATAAAATCCTACCCACCAGAATTTAACTCCCTATACAGCCCTGTAATTCAATTATTTTCTTCATTCTATAAGTAAAAAAATTGCCAAACCAGAATAGTTGTCAATTGGTTTACTTCTCGTCTATGAATTACTGAAATCAATTAACGTTATGCATTTGTTTAAAGATGCGAGGCTATTGTATTAGCTAATCAATGAAATCGTCTAAAGGTATGTATCATGCAGAATTTTCCTTTTAGTCAAAAAGGCCAATTTTTTTATTTTCAACATACTATAAACGGTTTAGTTATAACAACTTTACGTTATTTCCGTAATAGACTATATGCCAAAAATAAATATCTCATGGAGAATCCACTCATCAAATACAATGCTCCCATTCATTCAATACCAGCCTAACTATATCAAATAATATTTTCGAAGAGAGGAGCATGATTATGCCTACAGGCATAAAAGGAAAAGATGACAACCAAAAACTAGGTTTATTGGCCCTTGTCGCTATTGTCGTTAGTTCGATGATTGGCAGTGGTGTTGATGGATTACCTCAAAATATGGCGGCGAACTCCGAGGTTGGGCCTGTCGCTATTGCTTGGCTAATCTGTGGCTTTGGTATGTTTTTTATTTCTAGAACGTTTATAATTTTATCTAATATTAGACCAGACTTACAAACCGGTATCTATACTTATACTCAGCAAGGTTTTGGTGCCTTTTGCGCATTTATTGTCGCCTGGGGCTATTGGCTGATGACCATATTCAGCAATGTTGCCTTCGGCATTATGGTCATGGACACGCTGAACTATTTTATACCTGGCGATTTTCGTGGCGGGAACAATATCACTTCTGTCATAGGTGTCTCTATTCTTGTTTGGGGATTTAACTTCTTAGTATTATCAGGAACAAAACTCGCTGGAAAAATTGACATTGTAGGCACCATAGCAAAATTAATACCTCTAATCGTATTTATATTTATTCTTGTTTATCTTCTCAATGTAACCGAGATCACAAGAAATATATGGGGAAATAATCCATCCTTGCCTCAAGAGCACTTAGGCTCGGTGTTCTCACAAATCACATCACCTCTTGATGTAGCCCTGTGGTGTTTTATTGGGGTTGAAGGCGCAGTGGCGTTATCCGGTAGAGCAAAAAATAAGAAGGATGTCGGAAAAGCAACGTTCATTGGCTTTGTTATTTCACTTGTCGTATGTATTTTGATTTCAATCTTACCCTTTGGCGTCATGACTCAAAAAGAGCTCAGCGTGATACCAACACCGTCGACAGCCGGAATTTTGAAGGTGGTCGTTGGCGAATGGGGAGAAATGCTTATCAACATTGGCGTACTAATTTCAGTATTATCCAGCTGGTTAGCATGGACAATGATTTGTGCTGAGATCCCTATGGCGGCGGCCCAGAATGGGACATTCCCCAAAAGTTTTGCACGAAAAAATAATAAAGGAGCAGCCTCTGTATCTCTTTGGGCTAGCAGTATTTTAATGCAACTTGTTGTATTAATGGTTTACTTTTCTAGTAATGCTTGGCTAGCAATGCTGGCGATCTCAGCTCTAACCGTGTTGCCTGCGTATTTAATGTCTACGGCTTATCTATGTAAATTATGCATGACTGGCGAATATAAGAAATACGCCCCAAACGGCCGAAAAACTGCATTAGTCACTTCTTTAATAGGTATTTTGTTTTGTTTATTTATGGTTTATGCCAGTGAAGTAAAATACTTGGCCATGGTCCCTATTTTATTAACACTGGGTTTACCATTGTTTATTTTTGCACGAATCAAGGATAGTGGTGAAAGGAATATATTCCAGCCAGAGGAGATGAAGTTTCTCATTTTCCTAATCGTTCTTGATCTGTTTACTGGATTTTTATTTTTAAATGATACGATAAAGTTTTAGATAAATCACGCCATTCCAAGAAAGGACTAAACCTCTAATCAGTTAGAGGTGGTATCGCTCATTCATATTGTTAGACATTATATATTTAAACTAAAGGAATTTTACTATGAAGTTTAATCATAATATTTTATTTGTGTCATCTCCGAGGCTAGAACAAGATAGTCCAGCCTTGCAGTCACTGGAAGAACTCAAACTAGCAATCGCTGCAAGAGGATTTTCAACTTCTGTTGCAAATAACCTGAATGATGCTGTAAGACTTATCCAGGAAAGTCAGAAATATAGTGCCATCGGCATTTACTGGGACGCAAACAATCCTGACATGAGCGCAGAGTGTCAGAAATTTGTTCAATCATTCCGTCAAAGAAATGCGTCGACGCCATTATTCTTATTATCTGAAGAAGATATAACGACTCAGACTCCTCTAGCCCTTCTCAAAGAAGTCTCTGAATATATTTATTTATTCTCGGAAACGGCAACATTTACTGCTAATCGAATTTATACCCTTGTACATCGATATGCAGAGAACTTGCTACCACCTTATTTTAAAACATTAAAGAATTTTACCGAGGATGGCGATTATTATTGGGATTGCCCTGGCCACATGGGCGGTATGGCCTATCTAAAACACCCTGTTGGCGCTGAGTTTATCAACTTCTTCGGTGAAAATATGATGCGCGCTGATATCGGCGTTGCTACCGCAGAAATGGGTGACTATCTTATCCATGCAGGACCATCCAAAAAATCGGAAGATATTGCCGCTGAGCTTTTCGGGGCTGATTGGACCTTTTATGGCGTATCAGGTTCATCAGGCTCGAATAGAATCGTTGCCCAAGGAGCCGTAGCGGCAGATGAAATTGCGATAGTGGATCGTAACTGTCATAAGTCGTTAAATCATGGGCTGACACTTTCACAAGCGCGTCCCGTCTATCTCAAGCCAACACGAAACGCCTATGGCCTCATTGGTCCGATCCCAAATCAGCGCTTAAAAAAAGAGAGTATTGATGAGCTCATTGCTAAAAGCTCACTAACTTCTGACGCTGTTAGCTCATCGCCAACCTACGCCGTTGTCACCAACTGCACCTATGATGGTTTCTGCTACAACGTTAATGACGTCGTTAAAGAGTTAGGCGCCAGCGTCCCGCGCATTCATTTTGACGAAGCATGGTATGCATATGCGCGTTTCCATCCCATGTATAAAAATCGTTTTGCTATGGATGCTGAGGATACTCCTGAGCGCCCCACCATTTTCTCTGTACAGTCGACACATAAGATGCTGCCTTCGTTATCAATGGCATCAATGATCCATGTGAAAAAAAGTAGTCGAGCGCCGCTAGATTATGACGATTTCAATGATTCGTTCATGATGCATGGCACGACATCTCCATTCTACCCAATTATTGCCTCTATTGATGTTGCGGTCAGTATGATGCAGGGAGAATCGGGACGTTCTTTAGTACAAGAGTCTATCGATGAAGCTATCGCTTTTCGTAAAGCGGTGGTATCGGTTAAGCGCCAGATCCACGAGAAGGAAGGTCAATCTTCATGGTTCTTCGATGTCTTGCAGCCGACCGAGGTTCACGATAAGGCAACGAATACGACATACAGCTTTGAACAGGCACCTCTTGAGTTACTCAATCAAAGCGCTGACTGCTGGGAGCTGCGAGCGGGTGAGCGTTGGCACGGTTTTCAGGATAATGACCTAATCAACACGAACAGTATGCTTGATCCCGTAAAAGTCACAATCACCTGCCCCGGCATCAATCTCGACGGCGGCTATGAAGATCAAGGGATCCCTGGATATCTGATCACAAAATTCCTAGATGATAGACGCATCGAAATTGCGCGCACTGGTGACTATACGATCCTTATTCTGTTTTCTGTTGGTATTACGAAAGGCAAATGGGGAACGTTAATTGAAAGTTTACTGGCCTTTAAAAAACTCTATGACACCGGCGCCTTGGCTGTAGACGCTATCCCATCACTGAAGGGTAAATCGCCACACTATGACACAATGACGCTTAAGCAACTCTGCCAGCAAATGCATGAAAAGATGCGTGAGTTGGATCTTATGAACCATATTAGTGCTGCCGTGAATACTGATCCAGAGCCGGTCATGACACCTGCTGCTGCTTATCAAAAAGTACTCCGCTATAAGGCAGAACATATCCGTTTAGATGATTTTTCTGGTCGTATTGCGGCGAGTATGTTGGTTCCATACCCACCGGGAATCCCTGTATTAATGCCCGGTGAACGTTTACCTCATGGTGATAAAGGGATCATGGGCTATCTGCGTGCCCTGCAAGAATTTGATAAGCATTACCCTGGCTTTGAGCATGAAATACAAGGCGTCAATGTCGATGAAAATGGTGACTTTTGGGTGAGAGCAATAATTGAAGATGAACGTGACGCGGTGAAAAAGCCGGAGCATGTTCGCTTTAAACGTCAGGTTGCTTCAACAATCAAAAAAGGCCGCCAATAGCGAGTTTTTAATATCGACAACCTGACTCTCATAGAGTTGGGTTGATTCCTATTACCATGTCAGGATCTTATTTATGTCAAATCAATCCTCAACGTCGGTAGCTAATGCAACTGATAATGAAAGTAAAAGCGGAGAGCATAAACTCGGACTCATTGCGCTAATCGCGATAGTCGTTGGCTCAATGTTAGGTGGTGGTGTATTTAGCCTTCCTCAAAATACAGCAGCAACATCCGCAATAGGCCCCGTCCTTATTGCGTGGATCATTGCGGGTATTGGTATCTATTTTATAGCCAATTCATTTCGTCTGTTATCTGACTTACGCCCTGACCTACAGGCAGGTGTGTATATGTATGCACAGGAAGGTTTTGGCTCATTCATAGGGTTTAATGTTGCCTGGGGCTACTGGCTGATGACAGCCTTCGGTAACGTCGCTTTTGCCGTAATCCTGATGGATGCATTTAATCAATTTTTCCCTGGTGTATTTACGGACGGAAATAACCTCAATTCTATCATTTGTGGGTCGGTATTAATCTGGGGCTATAACTTCCTTGTTCTCTCAGGGACAAAAGTAGCAGGCTTTATAAATACAATCGGCACAATCGCTAAGCTCATCCCGCTAGTGCTATTCGTCCTGTTGCTGGGCTTTTTAATAAATTATTCACAGCTATTAACAAACTTTTGGGGTACTGCACCACACATCTTTGAAAAGGTGAATAATCATTCAGAATCCGTTTCGCTGATGTCGCAAATTCTTGCGCCAATGACAGTCACATTGTGGGCCTTTATTGGTGTTGAAGGCGCGGTCGTTCTTTCGGGTCGAGCCAAAAACAAGAAAGATGTCGGTAAAGCAACTCTGCTAGGTTTCATAATAGCTCTTATCATCTATATGTTGATGTCAGTCTTGCCTTTTGGCGTAATGCCTCAGGCGGAATTAGCTCAAGTCAGCAATCCTTCAACTGCGGGCGTGTTGGCTAAGGTTGTAGGGCCATGGGGTGAATGGCTAATGAACATCGGGTTAATCATCTCCGTATTAGCAGGTTGGTTAGCATGGACGATGCTTTGCGCTGAGATCCCGATGGTGGCAGGCCAGAAAGGTACATTCCCTCAGGCCTTCGCTCGGACGAATAAAAAGCAGGCGGCAAATGTTTCGTTGTGGGTCAGCAGTTTCGTCATGCAAGCAGCGATGCTACTCGTTTATTTTTCAAACGATGCATGGAATACGATGTATAACATTAGTGCCCTAATGGTGGTTCCCGCCTACATTACAACAACGTTATATATGGTAAAAATCTGCCTTAATCGCCAATATGATCAGTATGCTAAGAAAGGCAGAGGATTAGCGCTTACTAGCGGTGTTTTGGGTGCTATATTCTGCCTCTTTATTCTATATGCCAGCCAAATTCAATATGTTGCACTGGTGCCTATTCTCCTCACTTGCGGGCTACCTGTATTTATTTGGTCACGTAAAGAAAAAGGAAAGAATCAGCCTATTTTACAGAATAAAGAAATTATCTATTTGGCACTTCTACTTTTGTTGGATGCCATCGTTATTGGTCTGCTAATGACAGGTAGAATTTCTCTTTAGGAAAATGTCCTATTCAGTGAGTATCATCGAAGCTATGATGCTCGCCCTTCTCAAGGGGAGAGTCCCCTGCCCCTTGAGAAAATCATCATTTACATTTTCCACATATTCAGAAGTACATCATCAAATTATGCCTACCCTCATGCATTGATTCATCAACTAAATACCCATCATATTTCTACTTCGATCCAAATATAGCCTATTTCAATATTTGGCTAAGGGTAGCGCTGGAACCGCTGAGCTTATGTGCCCCACCGAATCAGAATGATATCTATGAGTGAATCGTTCAGAGCCCCACCACTCCCACCATACGGCCATCAGCCTGTTTGCAGAAGGCGAGCGATTGTACCCAGTGATGTCACATCCGATAGAAACAGGATTGAGTAATGATATGTTATAATATATCATTGCAAATCTTAACTCATAGGGAGAGAGTATTTTGGCAAATTATATTGGTAAGCTTTCATTGGCTCTGGCTGCGCTTTTAGTTAGCGGCTATGTACAATCTCATGGACATCATTCGCATGGTAAGCCAATGAGCGAAGTTGAGCAGCAGGCAGCCCTCGGTGTTTTCAGCGATAAGAATGTTAAAGACAGAGAACTGACGGATTGGGACGGTGTATGGCAGTCAGTTTATCCATACTTGCAAAGCGGTGAGCTCGATCCAGTGTTCAAGATGAAAGCTAAAAAAGACTCCAGTCAAACATTTGAGCAGATTAAATCCTATTATCGTAAGGGATACGCCAGCGATGTGGATATTATCGGCATTGAAAATGGCGTAATGTCGTTCCAGCGCGGGAACAAGGAAAGTTCCTGCAAGTATGATTATAGCGGATACAAAATTCTGAACTACACATCAGGGAAGAAAGGAGTGCGCTATCTATTTGAGTGTAAAGATATTGGCAGCCAAGCACCTAAATATGTGCAATTTAGCGATCATATTATTGCCCCGCGCAAATCGAGTCATTTCCATATATTCATGGGCAATACCTCTCAAGAAGCACTACTGACAGAAATGAATAATTGGCCTACTTACTACCCTTATCAGCTGACAACGCAACAGGTCGTTGACGATATGCTACATCACTAAATATTATCTCACCCTACGTACTCGCGTAGGGTTTTTTGTACCGTTTAGCAAAACTCCAATGTTAGACTTTTACAGAACAATCACTCTGATCCATTCGGCTTCCGGCTTTCATTATATTGATTAGTTCTGAGGCTTCTGAATTTTCGCCTAATACACATGCGCCCCTACTGCGTAGATAGGTTCTTATGCCGATGGCGTGGCCGACAACAGCTGATGAGGAGCCCTCTTCCATCAGGGTTTGGCTATACGCGTTTGTTTTGTGACCATGATCAATTTTATATAGTTATATCCTAAATAGTGACTCCCTCGTTCATTTTCACGAAAAGGACGGAGTAACGCCTATCAATTAAATAAATTGTAAACCGATAATAGAAAAACATCACTTCTTTAATGAAATTTAAACGAGTTAAGTTGATGTGATATCTTAAACATCTGAATGATAAATTACAAAATTAATATTAAATTTGATACTTTCATCTAAAAAACAATTCAACAGCAGATAAACAAAGCGTATTTATTTATATTGAAAAAAATATCATTGACTGTGCATTTAGAAAATAATTATTACCACAATGAAACTATTTAAAAAAGATGCAACCGAAAAACATTGTTTTTATAAACCACAAAAAAACTTCAATATAGCCGTTGTCGATAGGTTTAAGTGAATAACTAAATAATAAAAATCCACTCACAACAAATATAGGTTTCTATATGGAATTGCCTTTAAGCGGTATTAAAGTTCTCGATTTTACGGGCGTACAATCTGGCCCATCATGTACTCAGATGCTGGCATGGTATGGTGCAGATGTAATTAAGATTGAAAGACCAGGTATCGGAGACGTCACTCGTCGACAATTACGAGATATTCCTGATCTAGATGCTTTATATTTCACGATGCTAAATAGCAATAAACGTTCACTAGAGTTAAATACTAAAACTCCAGAGGGCGAGTCTATCATGGAGAAACTTATAAAAGACGCAGACATTCTTGTTGAGAATTTTCATCCAGGCGCATTAGACCATATGGGTTTAAGTTGGGAACATATTCATGAATTAAACCCAAGACTTATTTTTGGTTCAATTAAAGGATTTAACGAATGCTCACCCTATAACGACTTAAAGAGCTATGAGAACGTGGCTCAAGCTGTTGGTGGTGCGTTATCTACAACGGGCTTTTGGGACGGTCCGCCTACAGTAAGTTCGGCTGCCTTGGGTGACAGTAACACAGGAATGCACTTACTAATTGGGCTCCTTACTGCTTTATTAGCCCGTGAAAAAACAGGCGTCGGCCAGAAAGTATCAGTATCTATGCAAGATAGCGTTCTAAATCTGTGCCGTGTAAAACTACGAGATCAGCAACGTTTAGAAAAGATTGGCTATCTAGAAGAGTATCCGCAGTATCCAAATGGCGTATTCACAGATGTCGTACCTCGTGGAGGTAACGCTGGCGGCGGTGGCCAACCAGGATGGGTATTAAAATGTAAAGGATGGGAGGAGGACCCGAACGCATACATTTACTTCACAATACAAGAGCAAAATTGGGAAAACACGTGCATCGTTCTTAATAAAAAAGAATGGATTGATGATCCAAAATATAATACTGCAAAAGCACGTCAGCCTCACATCTTTGATATTTTCTCTGATATTGAAAAATGGCTATCGGATAAAGATAAGTTTGAAGCAGTGGAGATTTTGAGAAAGTACGGCGTTCCATGTGCTCCTGTGATGAGTATGAAAGATATTGCATATGATAAGTCTCTGCGTGAGAGCGCTTCTGTAGTAGAAGTGGAACAACCTGGACGTGGTAAGTTCCTAACCGTGGGTAGCCCTATTAAATTCTCTGGATTCTGTCCAGAAATTAAAGCTGCACCATTGCTTGGTGAACATACAGAAGAGATCTTGAATCAACTTGGCTATACAGAAAAAGAATTATCAGAATTAAAGATTAATAAAGTCATTTAAAAATGTATATGGCAACAACATGCTTGTTGCCATACCTCTCATTAATAAATATCAAGGTATAACGTATCTATGGAAAATAATAGCGCAATGACCGATGGCATGCATATTGTCGTTAAGGCTCTTAAAGCCAATGGAGTAGAAAACATTTATGGCGTTGTAGGCATTCCAGTTACAGACTTGGCCCGAATTGCACAAAACGAAGGTATCCGCTATATCGGGTTTCGGCATGAGCAAAATGCTGGAAATGCCGCCGCGATAAGTGGCTACATCACAAAGAAACCAGGGATTTGTTTAACTGTATCAGCGCCTGGATTCCTAAATGGGCTAGTCGCCCTCGCAAATGCCACTACAAATGCATTTCCGATGATTCAAATTAGCGGCTCAAGTGATCGCTCAATCGTAGATTTGCAGCAAGGCGACTATGAAGAGCTAGATCAAATGAATATCGCAAAGCCATTTGTTAAAGCCTCATATCGAGTTAACAAACCAGAAGATATTGGTATTGGTATCGCTCGTGCAATTCGCGCGGCAGTATCCGGTCGTCCAGGTGGCGTCTACTTAGACCTTCCAGCCAGTGTTCTTGAAGCGGCTTTAAAAGAAACAGATGCTGACAAATCGGTGTTTGTTGTTGAGGATCCTGCACCAGATATGCTTCCTTCAAAGAAATCTGTAGATAAGGCATTACAAGTATTAAGCGAAGCGAAGAATCCTTTAGTTATTCTCGGCAAAGGTGCAGCATATTCTCAATCAGAAAATGAAATAAAAAAATTCATTGAAATGACCGGGATCCCATTTTTACCTATGTCAATGGCCAAGGGAGTTTTGCCAGATGATCATGTTTTATCTGCAGCAACTGCTCGATCATTTGTTCTCGAAAATGCAGATGTTGTGATTCTGCTCGGAGCCAGATTAAATTGGTTATTAGGTCATGGAAAAGGCCCTCATTGGTCAAGTAAAACGCGCTTTATACAAGTCGATATCGAGCCTATGGAGATTGATAGCAATAGACCGATTGAAGCTCCGCTAGTTGGAGATATGTGCTCTGTTATTAAAGAGCTATTATCTTCTCTTAATCCCCTCTCTTTGAATGAATACAATGACTGGATAGATGCTATAGAAGAACACAAAAAAATTAATGCAGAAAAAATGGCTTTAAAAATTGAGCAAATAACCGAGCCTATGAACTATTTCAATGCTCTCGGTGCAATCAATAATGAGCTGGAAAAATGGAGAGATATTTATTTAGTTAACGAAGGAGCGAACACTCTGGATAATGCTAGGAATATTATTAATATGTATCACCCTCGCCGCCGATTAGATTGTGGTACATGGGGAGTAATGGGCATTGGCATGGGCTACTCAATCGGAGCTGCGGTTACAGAAAACAAACAAGTTGTGGCTATTGTTGGTGACAGCGCATTCGGATTCAGTGGTATGGAAATAGAAACCATATGTCGCTATAAGCTTCCAGTGACCATTATTGTATTTAACAATGGTGGCATATATCGAGGTGATGAAATTAATGGCACATCAAGTGACCCAGCTCCTACTTCATTGCTAATGAGCTCGCAATATGAAAAATTGATGGAGGCTTTCGGTGGGTATGGTGTATGTGCTAAGTCAATTGATGAGTTGCTCAATGCCCTAAAAAACAGCTTAAACAATAAACACCCCACTCTCATTAACTGTATTATTGACGCATCCGCTGGCGTTGAAAGTGGGCATCTTAAAAATTTAAACCCGAAGACAAATTCTGTAAAATAATCGGTGATTTAATGCCAACTAAAACTGACAATGACAATGACAAAGGGCCATTTGATGGTCTATTGGTTATAGATCTTACACACGTATTAAATGGCCCATTTGGAACACAGCTATTATCTGACTTAGGCGCTAGAGTCATTAAAGTAGAAATCCCAGAGCACGGGGATGATACGAGAAGTTATGGTCCATTTATTGATAACGAATCTTTATATTACAGTTTTGTTAATAGAGGAAAAGAAAGTATCGCATTAAATCTAAAAGATGAGTGTGATAGAGAGGTATTCACAGCCCTAGTAAAAAAAGCAGATGTATTAGCTGAAAATTTTCGCCCAGGGACAATGGAAAAGTTAGGTTTTTCATACCAAGATATTGTAAAAATAAACCCAAATATCATTTATGCGTCCTCTTCTGGTTTCGGACAGACCGGAGAACTTAAAAACTCACCTGCCTACGATACTATTATACAGGCAATGAGTGGAATTATGATGGAAACAGGATTTCCAGATTCTCCCCCGACACGTGTTGGTACCTCCATTTCAGACTTATGCGCGGGTGTATTTATGTTTTGTGGAATCACCAGTGCATTATATGGCCGAGATAGAAATGGCAGGGGATCACATGTTGACATAGCAATGTTTGATTCAACAATAGCCTTTCTTGAACACGGACTTATGGCGTATGTTGCTACTGGGAAAGCACCTGAGAGAATAGGAAATAGACATCCTTCGATGTCTCCATTTGATATATACATGACGGATGATAAATATATATCTATATGTTGCGGCAATGATTCTTTATTTGAAAAATTATGCAATGGAATTAGGAGAACCGATCTTGCAGATGACCCTCGATTCTCTTGTAATGCTTTAAGAGTTGCAAACCAAGCTGAACTGAAGGTTGAGCTAGAATTCACCCTTAAAACTAAAGCAAGTGATGAGTGGGTAGAAATTATTAGGAATTTTGGCGTGCCGGTAGCACCACTATTAACAGTTAAAGAGGCAATGGAGTTACCACAGATTGTTGATAGAAATATGCTTATTGAATCAGGTGGCATTAAGATGCCAGGGAACCCAATAAAACTCAGCGGGTATCCAGATCCAAAAAAACGCCCAGCAGCACCAAACCTAAACGAGCATGGTGAAAAAATTCGCAAAGAATTTTTGTAAACTTAAATTCATATAATAAAACCGAGAGGTTCTAAATGTTCCATATTTTTATGGTTGATCTCGTCCCTATATTTATTATTATGGCTCTAGGCTATATTTCTGGAAAGAAAAATTCTTTCACAGAAACTCAAGCCAAGGCATTTAATAAAATGGTTCTTACATATGCTTTGCCTGCAGCATTATTCGTATCAATAACTAAATCAAATAGAGCTGAAATATTTCAAGACTCAACATTAACGCTAGTAAGTACTGTCGTTCTAGTTGTACTCTTCATGCTTAGTTATTTTAGTTGCAAATACATATTTAAAAGAACTAAGCCAGAGTCAGCAGTTTGCGCACTAATTGCAGGATCACCCACAGTTGGTTTCCTAGGGTTTGCTGTGCTAGAACCAATCTATGGTACAGGGACAGCAACAGGTTTAGTGGTAGCCATCGTTGCAATTATAGTCAACGCAATAACTATACCATTGGGCCTCTTTTTGCTAGGCCCTCAATCAAGTGCTAACAGCTCTGACACCAGTAAACTAAGTGCATTATATTCTGCACTTAAAGAACCTGTTGTATGGGCCCCAGTATTAGCAGTTTGCCTTGTTATGCTAGACATACATTTTCCACCAATCTTAGATCCTACATTTGACCTAATCGCCAAGGCAAATGCCGGGGTAGCCGTGTTTGCGGCCGGTCTTACACTATCTGCTCATAAATTTGAATTTGATCGCGAAATCGTGTTCAACACTTTCTATCGATTAATACTCACGCCCGCTATAATTCTTATCGCCGGTATAATGTTTGGTATTCAAACGGAAAAACTGCAGATGCTTGTATTAATTGCAGCTCTTCCGCCTGCATTCTCAGGTATTATTATCGCTAGTCGTTATGATACTTATGTAAGAACAGGCACATCATCCCTAGCAGTAAGTACGATCATGTTTGTTATTACAGCACCAATGTGGATTTACCTAACACAGAGTGAATATATAATTTCGTTGATAAAATAGCTATAGGACCACGCTTTGCTATGTAGCATATATAGTAATGCTTATAGCAAAGCCATTCCTTACGATAATTTACCATTTGGGAAAATAATTTAATTTAAAATCTATTAATATGAACTCAATAACCTTAATTCCGATAGTAATATTTACCTATATCATTATATCTTTATTTATAATGATATTTTTTTACTTCAAACTAAAGAAAATCAGCCACGGAATAGATAAAATTAAAAAGAGAATATCAGATACAAACGAAGATAATATAGCTATATTTCAGAGTTACTCTTCAATCAAGAATGATATGTACTCGTTATCTCAAGAGATAGCAACTCTTAGAAAAAAAGAGAGTTTAAATAATAAGGAAGCCGATAGCATAGATCTCTACGAGTTAAATAAAGCTCTTTAAGGTTATTTGGACCACCTCGATACCGACCTTACTATTTGAAAGGTCGGCACCTGCTCTAGCAGACTTACAATATTAATCATTTATTTTGATTAAATACTAAGGCTAGAAATTATCATTTTCAATGACTCACTGTATTATTCAAAACCCCCTACTCGCCATAAATGCATTGAAAACTCAATATAGTTCCTATCCATAAATCACTAGCATTGCAAAGAGCTTAACTCACAATATACTTCTATCAGCGATCAATAGATGCCGAACCGGTCGAAAAACTGCTAAAGATTCTTTGTATATTATATTGCAATAATTATTTAAATATCTCGACTACTAGCTAACGAAATGTTGCATTCGACTATTGGGAAGTCTATGAAAATTCTGTGCTAGCATGCAACACTAAAGCAGTGCTTAACACGATGAGAAAGGAGGCCTAGGTATTTAAGTAAACCCACACTTATTTTACTATCTAGATGTTGTGACCAAAAATCAATAAATAAACTTGAATACTAAGAGAAACGTTTCTCCTAGTATCCATGAAGTAATATCATGTAGCAGGTTTAGTGTTAAATGGAGGGCGTGCAAACCAAACAATTAGTGTAAGCATTAGAAAAATGCCTGATGAGTAATAAAAAATATCATTTGCAGAAACTAACAAACTTTGTTGTGTAACCTGAGTATTTATATATTGCAACGACTGTGATAAATCCAACCCTTCATAGCTAAGTTTTTTTATTAGGTCTACGCTTTCCTCACTAAAAGTGGATATCGATTCAGATAAATTACTATGATGAAAAGATCCTCCTCGACTCCATAGTGTGATAGTGATCGACGTACCTATTGAACCCGCTAGCGTACGAAAAAAGTTACTCATGCTCGTTGCGGCTGCAAATTTATCGGGAGCGAGCCCAGAAAGCGTGATCGTCGTAAGAGGTAAGAAAAAGCAAGCAACTGCAAAGCCTTGGATAAATTGAGGTACAATAATTGCTGTAAAATCTATATCTGTGTTAAAAGTTATAGCTCTCCAATAATAACATCCCGAATAAACGATAAAGCTGAATGTTACTAATATCCTCATATCTATTTTGTTGCCATAATGGCCAATAATGGGTGCAATTATAAGAGGAATAATACCTATAGGAGAATACGCCAATCCGGCCCATACCGACGTGTATCCAAAGACCTCCTGCAATAATTGTGGCATCAAGACTATAGCCCCAGAATATATTAAATATGCACAACTTATGGCTAGAACACCAATGCAGAAATTACGAGATCTAAATAAACTTAGATCAATTAACGGATTAGGTGACGTTGCCTCCCAAATAATTAAAAGGATAATAGAGAGAACCGATATAATACACAGCGAAACTATCAGATTAGAACTAAACCAGTCAAGGTCGTTGCCTTTATCTAGCATTATTTGTAAGCAGCCAACACCTAGCACCAGCAAGCTAAGTCCAACCAAGTTTAGCTTCACAGGAACAATGTCTGTCTCTCTACCTCTCAAGACAACTGTAGTTGTTAAAACAACAATAATACCAAAGGGAACATTTATCAAAAATATCCATCCCCAGCTGAAATTATCACAGATATACCCACCTAAAATAGGACCGAATATCGGAGCTATAATGACTGTCATAGACCACAAGGCAAGTGCAATATTTCTTTTTTCAGGTGCATAGTTCCGCAATAGCAAGCTTTGAGATAAAGGAATTAATGGCCCTGCAACTAACCCCTGAATCACTCTAAAAAAAATCAGCACATCTAAGCTGTTAGATAAACCACAACAAAGAGAAGCTAAGGAAAATAATGAAACCGATATAATAAAAAGTTTTAATTCACCAAATCGTAGGGCCAGTCGTCCTGTAATTGGAATGGAGATTGCGTTAGCAACACCAAATGAAGTAATAACCCAAGTACCTTCATTTGTTGAAGAACCAAGAAATCCTGAAATGGTAGGTATAGCTACGTTTGATATAGTTGAATCGAGCATTTGCATAAAAGTCGCCATCGACAATGCAATAGTCACTAAAACTAGATTCATACCTTTGAGAGGAGACATATTATTCGTTTGAGTCGTCATAGAATATCTTAATTGGTATTAATAATTTCGACAATCTCCCGATCTACATCGGCAGTATCTAAAACCAACGTCTTGCTGCTGTACACTGGTGTGCCGCGTTGCGTTTTCGGAAGTGAAGACGCCTCACCACCAATTGTTTTAATTTTCACATTTGTAGACAAACCAATCCTAAGTGGATTATTTTCGAGTTGGTCAATATCAACCATAATTTTAACAGGAACACGTTGAACTACTTTAATCCAATTCCCTGAAGCATTTTGAGCAGGAAGTAATGAAAATGCTGAGCCTGTCCCCATGTTAATACCCGTTACATATCCAGTATAAACAACACTATCTCCATATATATCAGTCGTAAAGCTTGCCTTTTGCCCAATTCTGACACGACCTAACTGAGTTTCTTTAAAGTTAGCATTTATCCAAAACTGATCCATTGGAACTATGGCCATCAGGCTCTGCCCTACACTAATATTTTCTCCAACATTCACATTACGCTGTGCGACATAGCCCGTGACTGGACTTTTAATTTTTGTTCGCTGGAGTGTTAGCCAAGCCTCGCGCACAGCATCAGCGGCAGTTTGAATCGATGGCTGATTGGCAAAATTTGTATCACGCAATAGAGCTTGGTTGCTTTTGTATTCTTGCAAAGCGATATTGAGACTGATTTTATTACTTGCGACTAAATTTTTCGCATGCTGAAGAGTTTCATGAGGCACCGCGGCTACACCAGTGAGCCTTGAGTACCGATTCAAATCAGTCAGTGATTGTTCATATGCTATTCTTGCCTTCTCAATATTATCTCTATCAAGCGAGCTATTTATATATAGTTGCCTAACTTTTCGAACTGTTTCTGATAAATTGCTTTTGGCTTTATTATAAGCTAATGTTGCATCCGTACTATCAAGCTGAACCAGTACATCCCCCTTTTTAACAAGGTCTGTATTAGTATAATTTATACTTACGACGCTAGATGCTACCTGGGAAGATATTGATATCTTGTTACCTGATACATAAGCATCATCAGTTGTCTGTAACTCTCTTAGTTCTAAAAACCAGTAGACTGAAAAAACAGATACACATAGAAAAAAAACAATAAAAACCGATAATATCAGTTTATTTCTAGTGAGGTTTACCTTATCTTTTGATAGTTTACTTAAACTCATTTTATTTCCCAAGCATGATACTATTTAGGTAACGAAGACAACAACAAAAATACAGCAACACTATATTATGATAATGTGATCCCACATCTTTATCATCAGGGTTATTAACATAAACGCCCCAACAATAAAACTCGCAGACATTGCTAACATCAAAGCCATCAGTTTCACAAAAAGCCTCATTGAACAACACATACGATGGATTCATGAAATTTATCCACTAACTACTACAGTAGCTACACGCAACAATATATGCCCTTGGAATAACAAGATGGTGTTATTAAGTAATGCTTCTTGAATACTGCAATAAAATAAGATGCGTTAGAAAAGCCACATTTACTAGCGACATCAAGTATCGAAATATTTTTTGACTCTAGTAAAAACTTTGCTAACTTCAAACGGCTTTTAATTAATATTTTTTTATAGCAAGTTCCCTCTTCTCGCAATCTTCTTTTTAATCCACTAGTGCTCATGCATAGTTCATTAGCTATATCATTGAGTTTCCAGTTTCTAGAGGGACAACTTTCAATAATTGCCTCTACTTGTAGGCATGTAATATGCCTTACTGCACGTAGTAAATAGCTTAATAATTGAGACTGTTCAAAGAAGTAGGATAACAGCATTAACAAATGGGTTACGAACTTAGATTCTTCTTGTTCAGACTGAGCTTGTAATAGCGATAACTCAACCGTTTTGAAAAAAACATCATGCACATCGAAATGTACACAATAGTAGTCAGAGACTTTTTTTCTATTTCCTAACTTTAACTGCTTCGCAGACAAAAAGCTTATCAGCTCATGCAGTAAATTTTGCTTGATAGCTATTTCATGTATATTCTGATATGGAAAATACTTCCTATTCTCACTATTGGTTAACACCATCGTGCTAGAGCCAATGAGCTCATAATCAACTTCAGATTTAAATGAAAAATCTGCGTCACAGCTAAGAAGAAGATAACAGGCATTAGTATCATTAAAACTATGGTTGCACATTATTGATTAGCCTATATAGAATAAATTAAATATTTATAAGATTCATTCTTTATAAATACTAGAACACCTAGTGTTAATTGAAATAGATGTATTTACTCTGTAGAGTTAAATCCACTTTATTTCGTTTAAGCAACGTTGAATTTAAATTACATCCAACTCAAGATAAATATCCTACACTTAAATTTTGATAAATGTATAAATATAAACTAAACATGATGGCTAGTTGCAAATCTCTATTTCTATTGGAATGTTTTTATAGGCTGGGATGCCGCTTTTTTTATCATGCTGATCCAAGGTAATCATGTGATTAGACTCTGGAAAATATGTAACCGCCGTTTTATCTGCCATTTTATAAATGACAACTTTAAGTTGATTCATCCTTCTATCACTACGAGTCCCATCAGGATTCAGCGCAATTATGTTCACTCGTTCACCGTCATTAACAGAAATGCTGCGAGCTGTTTCTTTGCTTATAAACAATACGTCTCTTTGTCCATATACCCCACGATAACGATCATCCATCCCATAGATTGTTGTATTGTATTGATCGTGACTGCGTACGGTTGCCAATATGATCCCTATTTTATTCGGGATTTTTGGATCTTCTAATAGACTCGTAAAAGTCACGAAATTAGCTCGTCCTGACGCTGTGAGCCATCGCCTTTCAGAAGCAGAATTTGTTAATGTAAAGCCTCCTGGTTTTCTCACTCGTTCATTATAATGGCTAAAATCGGGAAACACTTTTTCTATGTGATCTCGAATTAAATCGTAGTTACTCTTCAATTCATCCCAGTTAACCTTTTCCTGCCCTAAAGTTGCTTTAGCTAACCCCGCAATAATTTCACACTCCGATTTCAGATTTTCACTCGCAGGTGTTAGGACTCCACAGGAGGAGTGAACTACTGACATTGAGTCCTCAACGCTAACAAACTGATAATTGCCATTTTGCACATCTTTTTCTGTTCTACCTAAGACAGGGAAGACATAGCTGTTTTTAGAGACTAATAAATGTGAGGTATTTAGCTTCGTTGCTAAGTGTACCGTTAGCTCTAATTCTTTAAACATCGGATATGTAGTTGTACTGTCTGGCATCGCTGCTGCAAAATTCCCACCAAGACAGATTAATGCCTTTGATTTTCCACTGCAGATAGCTTTCATACTTTCAACGGCAGAATGCCCAAATTTTTTTGGCGGTATGAACCCAAATCGTTTATTCAGATTATGGAGTAACTCGCTATTCGGTTTTTCCGTAATCCCTACTGTTCTATCACCTTGAACATTGGAATGACCACGTAGAGGACAGATACCAGCCCCTTCTCTCCCTATATTTCCCTTTAAGAGAAGTAAGTTGACTAATTGCTGCACATTTTGGGTTCCATGTTCGTGCTGTGTTATCCCCATGCCATAGCAAATTATGGTTTTTTTTGCAGATGCATAGCTTGCGGCTAGGTGGTGTATATCTTCTTGACTGATGCCACTGCTCTCAATGATATGTTCCCACGCTGTATTAAGCACATCTGTACGAAGTTCCCTGTATCCATTCGTGTGATTTTGGACAAATTCAATGTCTAAGATCCCTTCTTTACCTTGAGATAAGGACTTTTCATGTAATTCGATTAGACATCTCATTACGCCCTTCATCAAAGCAATATCTCCTCCGACGCGAACATGGTAATACTCATTAGCTAAATGGGTACCTTTGTCGGTTAGCATCTCATAAGGGTTTTGTGGGGCAATAAAGCTCGTAAGTCCGACTTCTTGCATTGGATTTATTGCAATAATTTTCGCCCCTCTCAGCGCTACTTCTCGTAAAGAAGTCAGCATTCTTGGATGGTTTGTTCCAGGATTATGGCCAATACAAATAACTAGGTCGCAGTGGTCAAAGTCCTCTAATTTTACTGTTCCCTTACCTACTCCAATACTCTCCATGAGTCCAACACTGGTTGGCTCATGACACATGTTTGAGCAGTCTGGGAAATTATTTGTGCCATACATTCTTGCAAAGAGCTGATACAGGAATGCTGCTTCATTGGAGGTCCTCCCTGAGGTATAAAACTCTACAACATCAGGGTCATTGAAAGACTTAAGTTTTTGACCGATTTCAGCAAAAGCTACTTCCCATTCAATGGGTAAATACTTATCAGTAGAGGGTTCATATTTAAGAGGCGTTGTAAGCCTGCCAGTCTGTTCGAGTGCACGAGGTTCCCATCCCAGCAATTCACTTACGGTATTGGTTTTGAAAAATTCAGCATCCGCTCGTTTTTCTGTCGCCTCCCAGGAAACAGCTTTAGCACCATTTTCACACACATCGAAAGATGATGTATGTTTTGGATCCGGCCACGCACATCCTGGACAGTCGAATCCGTCGACTTTATTCATGTGAAAAAGTGCAATTAGACCATGTTGAACATCCATCTCATGTCGAATTGAGCTCACCACCGCTCTGACAGCCCCCCAACCGGCAGCTGCTCCATTATATGGTTTAATCTTTGCTGTCACGATGCTTCCTCTCTAGGATAAAATTTAGTTAATATTTATAAATAAATAAGTCGGTGAATTTTAAGATGACTAACATTAAATACTTTATAAACGATGTTAATATTTCCAATAATTTAATAACACAGTTTATTAATTAATAATAAAACAATCACGAATGGCCCTCTACCAATAAAGTAAGTTTTAAATTTCTATTTAATCAATATTTAGGTTTTAGTCTTTAACTTATAAAATATAATTCACATCAAATATGGAAATCATCAAATTGCCAACTAACCTATTTTTCTTGTTATTTATATCTATATTACTGGTATCGCCAGCACATAGCGAAATCGACATTTCATCCACAAAAACATGGCCTTATGACGGATTGTTCCTACTAAGTCATAAAATAAAATTAACAGCTAATCAATTTGTGGAGATGTCAAATGCTGATGATAATGACTTAGTTGACGAAGACGATATAAAAAATGAAGAGAAAATATTCTTAGGCTGCGAATATTCTGATTCGTATACTATTCAAAATTTTGTGTATAAATACACTTAGGTATGCAGTAAAGCCTAAAATATTTCACTGCTAATGTGTAAGATTCAAAAAAACAGTGCAAAAAAAGGATGGAATTTTTCCTTTAATTTTAAGTTTAGCCTACCGTTTTAATTATCATATGAATTTATATGGGATTTGAATTGCACACTTATGCCAGCATCGATTTTATCAGAATGCTGACAATATATTCACCCTGCTGTTACAGACCTTACTAAGCTTTCTCCCCTTCCGAATATACGTTTGTGGCGAGTAGCTTAACGACATGCTACACGTAGTTATTTGTAGTGTAATATGATGAAAAAATAGTTTGCCTCCTATCTTTTGAGTCAACTTCTGAGCAGCTTTCAGAACAGTCGTTCTGAATCATTCAATTTAAAATAAACATGAAAAAACAATAAGTAGGGCCTGCTAGTGCCCTCAATATATTGTAAGGATTAGTGCGTTACTGATTTTGAAAACAATTGGATAACCATAATCCCAAGCGCTATAAGCACCATTCCAGCAATCGCCGGCAGATCGAGTTTTTGTTTATAAATGAAGAACGACATAATCGATACTAAAAAGATTCCCATGCCAGCCCATATGGCATAAGCGATACCGATATTCATCGTTTTTACAACCTGAGACAGACCATAAAATGAAATTGCATAGCCGATGATCACAATTGCGCTTGGTAGCAAGCGGCTAAAGCCCTCAGACGCTTTCATCATCGTGGTTGCCAGAGTTTCAGCGCAAATGGAAATCGCAAGGATAATATAAGTGTTTGGCATAGGATTCTCTTCATACTGTAATGTGCTGGTCATTATACAAGTCTGAAGAATCTATGTGTCAACCACAGCGCAACAGCCCCCACCATAGAACTGCCCCATAATTCATAGACTCTAAGACTCATGTTGCTTTGTTTTCCAGTCAATGATTGTTAGCATTGGGGCCATTGTATCAGCCGTGTTAGCGCTATATTTAAATAGCTTAGTACATACTCTAACTAGGAGGAATTCAGCCGCAATGAAAGCGTATTTTCCTACGTGGCTTCAGCAGTTATCTATCCTCCTCATGTGGGGGCTAATTTTCTATTTAGCCGGATTAACGTCGCTGAAATTCGATGACCCAGACTCATCAATTGCTATTATTTGGTTTCCGGCAGGGGTTGCAGTTGCTGCTTTTCTAAGTGCCCGCTGGAGAGATTACCCAAGCCTAATCGTCATTTTTACACTGGCTAACGTTTTGTTAGATGAGGATTGGAGAAGCCCAGTCACATTTGCTGTTTCGATGCTGTATTCATTTTTGTCGATTCCGTCGACCGTCATAATCGCTTGGGTTGTGCGTCGCTTTGCACGCCTAAATGACGATCTTCATATCATCCTTGTTTGGATCGTGGCGACACTTGTTATCAGCGCAGTGGATTCGTTGGTGGTCGTTGGCGGATTTGCTCTAGTTCACGACCAGCCATTCCTTGAACTCTTCTCACAAGGATTTATCGCCGACATCACAGGAATATTCTTCGCAACGCCGATAGTCATGGGATTCATTAATAAGAATGAGTCTTCTTCAGCAAGCAGCTGTGTATCAAAATCAATCGGCTTCGCACTATGGCTACTGCTTTGTGCAACGGCGGGGGTTGTCTTTGGTCATGAATTACCTTGGGTCGCCAAGCATGCCACTGCGCTCTACTTTGGTCTGGCTTGCCTGCCTATCGCGATAGTTATGATAATTTCTGTTTTCTGGGGAAACCTTGGCGGTTCTGTTGCCCTGCTAACGCTAGGCGCTATCGTTATCTATTTTACCGACCAGCACCAAGGCCCCTTCTTTCTGAAAAGCCTAACCTATACCGAATCATTATTTTTAGCCCTGACCTATTTGTCCGCCACCACGTTATTGGTTGTGTTCATTAGAGTCTTGAGGCGCTCGACCAGAAACCATGATCCTGAAACCGGACGTATTGTCGGTAATGGTGTGTTCTATCGACTTAATACATCGTCAGGTTCATTTATTTGGGAAAACGATCTCTCAATACTGCTTGGCGACATGACAGATGGAGCGTTAGACAATCTGGAAGAAGTATTACAACGTGTTCATCCACGTGACAAACAAAAGCTTCGTTCCCACTGGCTTGCTTGCTCGCAGGATAAACATAGCTCCATGATTTTCCGTATCCAAACATTCAACGACCAATGGATCACCTTAGTCGATAAAGGCAGTGTGCACATGGTGTTGGACGGTGAAGATATTATCGTAGGTAACTGGCAGGCTAGCCGCTATCACCTTGCCCTCTAAATGCGACCACGATTACTAGATATCGGAGACTAAAGCTTGTGATCCAAATTGTTCTTTTATTATTCGGCGTCGAATTCGTCCAGACGAAAGCAAAATACCTCATGTTGGTCGGTATTTTGTGGGGGGTGCTTGGCGTTAGTATTTTCATCGATGGCCTAGACGGCGTAACCTATTTTCCATTACGCGTATTCGGCACATTATTGTTTGTCGAAAGTTTAGTCACTTTAAGTATTGCGTCCAGTGGTGTTGGAGCACAAAAGGCTGTCCTTTATTTCAAAGGCGCTATTTTTTGTTCAGTATCTATTCTCATTCTGTTTAATAGAGCCTACAGCAATCTTTTATTGGCTATCGTTTTTGGTTTTGCATTCTTCGTGATAGGGCTGTTTATTATTTCTTCAGCGTGGGTAGTGAGATACCCTCACTGGAAAAATGCGATGCTCGGTGGTATCGCACAGATAATATTTGCATTTTTCATGTTTAGCCCTTATCCGACGCACTATAAGGCCACCGTTCCCATCTTTCTTGGCACACTCATGCTGATTAGCGGTATCAATACAGCGCGCTTGGCGCTCAGGGCGAGACAAATAAGCGAAGGAGTTTCAATTTTTGATCTGCTAGCACCTTCCAATATTCAGAATGACCTAACGAAACACCCTGTCTCTCTTACTAGCGAGAGTTCAAATGCTGATTTCATCGGACCGCTTACCGTTCATATTTGGACACCTGTCGGGACAGCAAATACATCGCCGATACCCCGCCCAGTGATTAACCGCTACATCGCTGCGGTTGATACTGACGGCGTGATTTCAACCGGTCATGCTGCGCTGGAACTATCACCGGATATCTATATCAGCCTCTATCCCGAATCAGACATTGACCGATCGCCCTCTGAGTTTCTGAATATTCTAAAAGCAACTCAAGATAATAATGTACCGGGTGTTTTCCAGCCTGATTATGCCACTGAAGCGGCAAACTGGTGTGAGTCAGATCGCAAGATTTATTTCAATCAATACAACGGGATGGCATTATTGCGTTATTGGAAAGGTTATCGGATGACGACGACCTATAACCTGACTTACCGCAACTGTTCAAGCAGCGTTGCATACGCATTAGAAGCGTCGCTAGAAGGTGTACTTTCTGAGCAAAGCAAAAATTGGGGCTCTACCCTACGAACGCTATTTATGCCAGAGCTATGGATAGCGGCTCAGGTGCGGAAACGGGCGCTCTCAATGGCTTGGACTCCGGGATTGGTTATGGATTATGCCCGTGCTCTACGAAGTATTGTTCATCCAGTTCCAGAACCTTGGTACCAACGTTTATCAATTAAATGGCGTGAGCGTTCAAATAGTAGAAAGTAGCCGTAGCTACCTTAATTTCTGGTGCAGGTTGGGCTGCACTTTCACATTTTTCGTTTTTGAGTTGGCCTTCTTCTCCAATGATAGTTGGGTTTTTGCCTATCACATGGGCAATTTATTTTGAGGTTATAGCGAGAATTGTTGGTAGGATTTAATACAGAGAGGCAAATACAATCACACCTCTCTGTATTTGTAACGTCTATATAAACCGTGCACCACGCGCCGCTAGCGAAGCCGAAGGTTTTTCGTTAAACAGGCGTTGATAGTCGGTGGCAAACTGGCTTAAATGCCAGAACCCCCACTGCATGGCAGCATCCTTCACGGTATGACATTCGGAATAGGGGCTGACCAGTTCGCGGCGTACCGCATTAAGGCGCAGTGCTTTTAGCCACGCATTCGGCCCGATGCCCAGCACCAGATGAAATGCGTTTTGTAGCGTTCGGCGGCTAACGTGTAGCTCGCGGCATAAATCGAGCACCGTCACGGGTTCAGACGTTTGACTCAGTAAATATTCCCGCGCCTGTGACACTAAGTGCTGATAATTAATACGGCTATACACTTGGCGGGTTGAGACAGGCTGTGCGTCTTCGAGTAAATGAGTCATCGCCGTGAGCAGGTTATGGCATAGCACTTTGCGCACGTTTGCCCGTTGCATCGATTGCGGATCAACGCTGCCGTGCGAGAGCGCCTGATGGATGAAATACCACAGCGCTTCTTTTTGATACGCATTCACTTCAAGCGCAGGGTTGTTGTTGAGCAGTTGCAATAGACGATCTGGATCGATGAGCGACGACGCGTGGCTAAACAACACATCATAAGAAACCACCACGCCGAGAATGGTGTAATCATCCGGCGTGCTGAGTTCAAACTCTCTGCCGCCTGGGCGAACCGCAATTTCTTGTGAATCCAACGGCTGTGAGCCGATAAAACCGTGCTCACCGCGCACATCAGGGATGCCAAACCAGAACGCATTCGGCCATACCATGCAAGATTGACGCAGCGTCAGATTGGTGTACTCACGGAAAATCTGCACGCCATCGAACAGGATTTCGGTGAGCTCGCCTTTAAACTTGCCGGGGCGGAGCTGATCATAAAGTTGCTGCCATGCCGTGATGGTACAGGCGTGTTCATACACATCTTGCGACTCGCGCTGATGAACATTTTCACGCTCAACCAGCGGTTTACAATTAACAGGGTCAATGTCCCCAGAAAAAAGATGGTGCAAATTAAGATCTGGCTTCTTTTTCATATGCGCTCCTCGACGGCAACCACGCGTTAACTCATCAGTTGCTGCCAGAATTCTGGATGTGGGTTAGGCACCACCATGCTGTATACCAGCGCGCCTTTTTCTCCTGCTGATTCACTTGCCGACTGCGTGGCCGTGGTAACGTCAGCCACATCGCCACTCATCACCACATAACATTTCCCGCCAATACCGTACGCCATATGCAGACGAATTAGTGTGATGTTTGCGGTTTTAACTGCACAATCAGCCGCTTCAATACAGGCCGCCACGCTGAAGGTTTCCACCACGCCCACCGCCTGTTTGTCGGGCATGTCAGTCACGCCGCTGATCGCGGGCAAGACGTCAGGGTGTACATTCGCCAGCAAAAAGCTGTCCACCAGCAACGTACCGCCCTGCTGTTCACCGGTATTTATCGCCTGCGTCACGGCAGCAACATCCCCTCCCACCATCACCACATATTTTCCGGGGCAAACGGTCTTGGCCATTAACAAACCGACGTTGGCACTTTTCAGCATGAAGTCCGTCACCTGCATCCCCTTAGCAATGCTCGACAACTCAACCATCCCGATAGCGTTATAGGTTTTAACCCCTGTGATAGTCCTGCTCTGCGATACCATCTCTCGCTACTCCCTCACCAACGTGATACTGCGTGATCCCACTTGGCTAACCACGCCGGCAATACTGGCGTGCAGCGCTGCACCCAATGCCCCATTCTGCATCTGCGCAATGCACTCACCTTGCGCAACGCGCTGACCCAGCTCGATACAAGGTGAGGCTGGCGCGCCAATATGCTGATTAAGCATCAGTTCAACCCGTTCAGGCTGCCACGCTATCTCTTGCATCGGCGCTTTATGCATAAATGGCGTCAGCCCCAAACGCGCCACCAGCCGTTTCACTGGCAACAGCCGATATTCTGCCATCGGCGAAACCGGGCCTAATTCACCTTGATAGCTAACGCCGTTGGCACGCAGCTCAGCCTTAAGTAATTGATTAATTCGCATCGGAGAGATCTCAACTGGGCATGACCACGCCTCACAAACGCCACACTCCGAGCAGGTTAACGCCGCCGTCACAGACGACAGCGAGGCGATATGACCATAGCTCACCGAACGCACAATCAAATGCGGCGGCAGTTCATGACCAATTAGATGGCGAGGACACAGTTCGGTGCACATTCCACACTGTTCACATACCGTTTTCGCTTGATTAAGCACCGTCCGCTCACTGCGCATTCGGCGTTCTATCAATAGATGATCGTTCGGGAGAACCAGCAATCCACCGGTGGTTTTCGTGATCGGTTCATCCAGCGATGCTAACAAACGCCCCATCATCGGGCCGCCGTTGATAAAGGCAGGATTGGCAACGGTTGCACCACCAGCCAACGCCAGTGCTTCGCGCAGTGAGGTTCCCAACGGCAACGTGAGCGTTATCGGTTCGGCCACCGCGCCGTTGATGGTTAAAGTACGTTGAGTCACCGGCGTCTGTGTTTCCACCGCCGCGGCAACGTTCAGCAGCGTTTGCACATTGTTCACCACCACGCCAACCGACAGCGGCAGCGACGCAGGCGGAACGCGTCGTCCGGTTGCCAGCCAAATAGTGATCACTTCATCACCTGCTGGATAGACATCCGGCAAGATATGCAAACGAATTCCGGTCGGCAGCAGCGGCGTTAACGCCTCGATGGCAGCGTGATATTTACGCTTAATCGCCACGATGCCCTCGGAGGCCCCCGTGGCACATATGGCATATTGCAGACCACGCAGCAAACGCGCCGCCGACTGAGCGGCCAATTGCTGATCGACCTGTAATAGCGGCTCACATTCCGCGGCGTTAACTAAATAAATCTCCGCCTGCGCCTGAAGTTTAACGTGAGTCGGAAAGCCAGCTCCGCCCGACCCCACCACACCCGCCGCAGCCACCCGAGTGCGGATCTCCTCGGGCGTTAGCGTCATGCGCATTTGGCTCGGGTTATTCATGCCCCTCCTCCTTCGCCACTTTTATACGATAGCGACTGCCCCGCTTACGCAGTTTGCCTTCCCGCAGTAGCGCTTCTAGCGTATGTCTTGTCTGCTTCAAGCTCAGTTGAAAGCGAGCAGCCATTTCACCGGCGGTCATACCTTGGGCATGGCTGGCGATCTCCGCAAGCCAGGCTTCTATAGACACACTCTCATCGTCAGAAGACTCGGTTTCAGTCAGCACTGGCGGCGCTATTTCCGCTGCTGGTGCAGCTTCAGGCGCAGGGGATGATGTTGGCGCTAAGCCTCTTAGCCCTAAAATTAACCATTCAGTATCAGGATCGGGACGGCCAATCTCTTTGCGACTAATCACCATGCCGGTTCGGCTGGCTGCCGCCGCGCCAGCATCCAATGCCGCACGGCAAGCCGCCAGATCGCCTTCAATAACCAGCGTCACCAGCCCCGGATCAACCACTTCATGATTGAGAACCCGAACCTGAGCCGCTTTCAGCATGGCGTCAGCGGCGTCAATGCCCGCCACCAAACCTGAAACTTCCAGTAACCCTAGCGCGTTGATCATGGCCATCCTCCGTTAAGCGCGCTGAATAGGACAGCGTGCTATTTCCAATACCGCTTCGCTAAACGCATTACACGCCGCTTTACACGCCGCCTGACTGCCGCTCAAAAACGCGGCGGAATAGTTAGTTTCTGACGGCGGTGCTACATAGGTCACCAGTTGCACATCGGCGGCTTTCAGCGCCGCATCAATGCCAAAGGTGGCTTCTAGCGGCGGTGCAACCAAATATGCCAACGGATCGCCTAACCGAATGCCGGAAGAACCCGACAGGTAAGAACCGGTGCGCGAAACCACGTGCGCCAGAAACGCCGTATCTTCGGCATCGCTGGCCCACTGAAACGCCGGTCCTTGTTCGATCATGGCAAACATCGCATCTAAACCAGCGCGCACCTCGGCAGGGTTTGGCCCGCCGAGCATAATAATCACCTCACCCGAAGACGGTGACGGCGAGTGCGCGGCACCCGCGTACAAAGAACGGCCATAAACAACTTCAACCTGAGCCTGTTTGGTGGCTTCATCGGCGGCAATATAGGCCACATCATCAGAGTCCACGGTCATCAGGCCAAGGCTGCGGATATGCGACGGCAGCTTCAGCTCACGGCGGAAATCTTCCTGCAGCGCGGCAATCACCCTCATTGCTTTGACGCTCGGTTTAATCAAATCTAATGCTGGCATGTGCTTACTCCTTAACGCGTCATCGAAATACCAGAGGCTTTCTGCTCCAGCATCCGTTTGGCCAAATCCACAATCACCGCTGCAGCTTCAACCGGAGGTGTGCCGCCACGATGGATATTTGAAATGCAGGTACGATCGGCTTCTACCGTGGTAGCCATGCGTGGTGAATAGACCGCATAGCAGGACAGGCTTTCTGACTGCCCCAAGCCAGGACGTTCCCCCACCAGCAAAATCACCACTTTTGCGCCCAGTAACTCGCCAATCTGATCTTCTATTTTCACGCGCCCGTAGCGCACAAAGAACGGCGTACCCACGTTCATCCCTGCCAGCTCTAATCCTTTCAGCAGCGGAGGAAGGATCTCGTCATAGTTAGCGGTAATCGCATCGGTCGATAAACCGTCAGAAATCACTACCTGAACATCTGGATTGGCTTTGCACTGGGTTTTCAATGTTTCAATGGCATTCGCGCTAAGGCGTCGCCCCATATCGGGACGGGTGAGATACAGATTTTTGTCGCTGATCTCCGACTGCACTTCCAACAAACCATGCTTTTGTACCCACTCCGGCGGCACCTCTTTGAGTACCGTATCTTTGGAGCGTGAATGGTCAGCCAGAAAACGCAGCAGCGCCTGAGTACGTGGTCGAGGGCCCGCACGACCGGTACACACACGCGCCGCGGTGCTCGCCCGCAGTTCTTGCAGCACGTCTAAGCGATGCGGGTTTTTAACGCCGATCCACTGTTTGGCCTCGTCAGAACCGAGATCGACCGAACAACATTCGCCGCTCTCCGCGCCCGATATCACCTCACTGGCGGCCGATTGCGCGCTGGCTTCTGGCTGCGCCATACGCGACATCACGCTGCGCACAATCTCTTCTATTTGTTTTTGATCCATGATGATTTACCTCAGAAATCAGAAAAAGAGCGACGGATCACCGGCGCGGGCGGTCAAACGGCCATTCGCCATCAGCCCCATGGTTTCGAGCCAACGCTCAAACTCCGGCGATGGACGCAGGTTCAACAGCTGACGCACCGTCGCCGTGTCGTGGAATGCCGTAGTCTGGTAGTTGAGCATGATGTCGTCACCCAACGGCATCCCCATGATGTAGTTACATCCGGCTGTCGCCAGCAGGATCATCAGGTTTTCGTTCAGGTTCTGATCGGCATCTGCATGGTTGGTGTAGCAGCAGTCGCAGCCCATAGAAATTCCGCTCAGTTTGCCCATGAAGTGGTCTTCCAAACCGGCGCGGATAATCTGGCGATCGTTGTACAAATACTCTGGCCCGATAAAACCCACCACGGTATTCACAATGAACGGATCGTAGTGATGCGCTAAACCGTAGTTACGCGCTTCCATGGTGACCTGATCGGCACCGAAGTTAGCACCCGCCGACAGCGCTGAGCCCTGCCCGGTTTCAAAATAGAGACAGTTGCTACCGGCAATCCGGTTATATTCCGCGCCGACTGCGCGCGCTTCATCGAGCATCGCCAGCTCAACGCCAAATTCTTTCAGCCCTTTTTCGCTGCCGCAGATACTTTGGAAAATCAGGCCGCCCGGCGCACCGCGCTTAATCGCTTCGATTTGCGTCGTTACATGCGCCAGCACGCAGCCTTGGGTTGGAATAGAAAACTTATCGATGACGCCGTAAATGGTGTCTAGCACGCGGCTCAGGTTATCGACGTCGTCGGTCACGGGGTTCACCCCGATCACCGCATCGCCCAGCCCAAATGAGAGCCCTTCATAAATCTGCGCCACAATGCTCTGCACATCGTCGCGCGTATCGTTCGGTTGTAAACGCGCGCTAAAAGTACCGGGAATACCGATGGTGGTATTGGCTTTCTTAATCACCGGCATCTTTTTGGCACCGTAGATTAAATCGGCGTTGGAGCAAATTTTAGCCACCGCAGCCACCACTTCGGAGCTGATCCCTTTGCGTAGAAACGCGATATCATCCACGCTGGTTTCATCATCCAAAATGTATTCGCGCAGCTCGCTGATGCTCCAGTTTTTCACTCGGGCATAAGCGGTTTCATTGATGTCATCTTGAATAATGCGCGTAACGCAGTCTTCTTCATACGGGATCACCGGATTCATGCGGATATCCGCAATCGTCATCTCTGACAGCACCTGCTTGGCCGCGACGCGCTCTTGCGAACTCTCCGCCACCACGCCAGCTAACACATCCCCCGAACGCAGTTCATTGGCTTTTGCCAAGACCTGCTTCACATCCTTGAACTGATACGACTTACCGAATAGCTGTGTTTTTAGTTTCATAAACAAATTCCCTTAAGAAGGAAAAGCCAGTGACTTGACGGTGACCGGCACCACTGCGCCGCCAAAAAGCGGTGTGCCGATATCGATGTAATCGCCGGTTCGTGTGATCACTTCATCGATCACCGCCAGCTGACGTTGTGCCATCATCGGCCGCAGCAGCATGCCCAAAGCCTTGCCGAAATCTTGACAGGCAACGACCAACAGCGGGTGCGGATTCGAAAAGCGGGTACTGAATTCCTGCAAGGCGTCGATACAGTGCTGTACCGAGGCGTAGTTCACAGGCAGCTCGGTAGGCAACGCCAATGCATAGAGATCGTGCTGCGGCTGCAAATCCATTTGAGTGAGCGCCTGCAACCACGCCTCTACCAGCGAGGTCGCATGACTGGCGTCAGGATGAACAACCGGAATATTGCGAATGGGTAGAGACAGGCCATCCAGCCAGATGGTGCTGCCAGAAAGAGAAAGCGTGTGTGCGCCAGCGCCAATGACGGTGGCACGCACGGTTTGATTCGGTACCTGCACCGGCAGCGCGGCAAATCCCGCATCGAGATGAATAGCCTGCGCCAGCAACGGGCCGATATCGCCAAACCGGAATGGATTGCTGTTGTCGTCCGTGCGAAAACACTCGCCCACCCCGCCCGAAAGCGTTAAGGCATACAGCGAATCACAGGCGGGGAGCGCATCGGTCATCAGTAAGCGTTGCGCTAACTGGGAAGGTGCGCCATTGAAAACTTCTAACAACAGTTGCGCCATGCGGGCGGCAACCTGTTCAAGCTGTGCTCGCGTCAGGCTCGTTACGTTAACCCCTTCGCCAAACAGAGAGTCCGCGATCCATTGCCCCGCCGGATGGGCACGCAGTACGCGACCGTCGGTGCTGGTTTCAATCAACCGCCCCCCCACGTTTAAGCAGGCGGAGCTGACTACCCGCCCCGCTTCAAACAGCGCGTAGTTTGCCGTGCCACCGCCGATATCAATGTTTAAAACCCGCGCCATTTTTTGCTCTGATAAGGCCTGCGCCCCCGAGCCAAAACCGGCAATAATCGACTCTAAATGCGGCCCCGCGGTGGCCACCACAAAATCACCCAGCCGCTGAGAAAGCGATACAATCGCCGGGCGTGCATTACGGGTTTTGGCCGTTTCACCGGTGATAATAATGGCACCGGAGTCTATGGTTTCGGGCGCAATGCCTGCGGCCTGATACTGGGCAAGCACCAGAGCCAGCAACTCTTCTTCCCGCAGAAAACCGGCAAAATCGACCGGGGTAAACAACACCGGGCTTTGCCAGATAATCTCGCGCTTCACGAACTCATAGCGAGGCACCTGAGAAATAGACGCACGGTTCACCAACGACAGGCGCGAGAAGATCACCTGTGTGGTAGTGGTGCCAATATCAATACCGACGCTAAGCAGTTCGAGAGTTTTCACGCTAGGCCTCCTCAGACACAGGTTGCTCAGCGTTAACGGCGACATCTTCCCCTTTCGGCACCAGCATCATGGCAACGCCGATAGCCGTCACCCCACCGACTAACTTGCCGACGATCATCGGGAAAATCATGCTAGGCATATTCGCTGCGGCAAAACCGAGGTGGTCGCCCAGCGCAAAGGCGGCGGATACCGCAAACGCACAGTTGATCACTTTGCCGCGCGCATCCATTTGTTTCATCATGCCAAACATCGGGATGTTGTTAGCCAGCGTGGCAACCATGCCACCGGCGGCCATATTGTTAATCCGCAAAACGCCCCCAACGCGCATTAACGGTTTTTCAAACCAACGGGTTAACAGCAATACCATTGGATAGGCACCGAGCAGCACACAGGAGATAGAGCCGATCACTTCAATCGCGCGCATCACCTGACCGGGCTTATCGCCTTCGGTCATAAAGATAGGGTCTAGGCCAGGAATGATCGTCCAGCCCACGGCAAACTTAGCTACCGCGGCGGCCAAACCCACGGTGATAATCGCCACCAAGATTTTGGCGAAAATCTGGAAACCGTTGATCATTTTTTCGGGGATCAGCTTCAGACCCAACGCGACCAGCGCCGCCACGATAAGTACGGGGATCATGTTCATCAGGATCAGGCTCAGCGTGAATACCACCGGCTGACCGTTCACTTCCACGCCGGAATACATCGCCACCAAGCCGCCCGCGATACAGCCAATCGGGATGGTGACAATGCCCGCCAACACGCCTAGCGCCAAATAACGACGATCGGATTTTTCAATAATCCCCAACGCCACGGGGATAGAGAACACGATGGTTGGCCCCATCATGGAACCGAGAATCAAGCCGGAGTAAAGCCATGCGGCAATGTCTCCGCCCGCCAGCTCTTTGGCGAGGAAGAAGCCGCCCATATCACAGGCCAGCAAAGTGCCTGCAAACATGGAAGGGTTCGCCCCCAACATTTCATACAGAGGAATAATGATAGGCCCGAGCAAATACGCCAGCACCGGTGCCAGCGCGGTCATCCCCACCATCGCCAAGCCCAAGGCGCCCATCGCCATAAAGCCTTCTTCGAATTGGCCGCCCGAGCCAGAAATACTCTTTCCCACCGAGCCAAGGCCGATTTTGCCTAAAATCTGCTCCGAGCCGCCAAACTGGGTAAATATGCGATCCACTGCCGCAATCAGCATGAAGATCATCATGATGTACATGATAATTTCGTTAATGCCCATAGCCTGTTCTCCTTCAAAGCCTGTTTAAGTCAGCTCACGAGCCCCGATACAGCGCCACAATTTGAGCCTCAGTGACGGTGCGTGGATTACTTTGAATGCACACGTCTTGTAATGCTGCACGGGCGAATTCGGCGTAGTCAGATTCCTGCCCGCCATAGCTCGCCAGATTGCCGCCCAATCCCACATCTTCAATCAACTGCGCAATTGCACGAATAGTGCCTGCCGCGTCGCAGGTTTCCCGCGTTAGGGCATGACCAATTTCGGCAAACGTTCTTTTGCACACCAAGCGATTAAACTCCATCACCTGCGGCAGCATGATGGCGTTCGCCGCGCCGTGCGCAATGCCATACGCCGCGCCAATCTGATGCGCACAGGCATGACACAGACCCAAACCCGCATTCGAAAACGCCATTCCCGCCATGTAAGACGCCATCATCAGCGACTCGCGCGCCGCCAAATCTTGCCCCTGCCCAACCGCCTGCGGTAATGCCTGACCAATCAGCGTAATTGCGCGATGTGCCAGCGCCCGGGTCAGCCCAGTGACATTGGTGGCAACATAGGCCTCAATGGCGTGAGTCAGCGCATCAATACCGGTTGCGGCCGTCACGTGCGACGGCACGCCCAGCGTTAAACAGGCATCAATAATGGCCATATCAGGAATGAGCAGCGAGTGAACCAAAACCTGCTTACGGTGCTGAGGCATGGCGATAATGACTGAAACGTTGGTCGCCTCTGAGCCCGTTCCGGCGGTGGTTGGAATGGCGATCAGCGGCAGACGACGCTTAAGACGTAAAGACGGGGTAAGCTCGGCAAAATTCAGCGTTGGATTAGCCGCCTGTAACGCAGTGGCCTTCGCCGCATCCAGCACCGAGCCGCCGCCCAGCGCAATCACGCCGTCGCACTGCACCTGTAGCAGCTGCGTAACCGCAGCGTTAACATCGGTATCGATAGGTTCGCCCGGAGGACACGCCCAAATCTCATAGGCCACGCCGCTTTGCTCGAGGCTGCGCAGCAAAACCTGCGTCATGCCAGCCTGATGCAAACCGCCGTCGACCATCAGAAAAACGCGTTCAATGCCGCGATCCAACAGAGATTGACCGCAACGGCTGACCGCCCCCGGTCCCATTAGAGTGGAAGGCGGTACCGCAAACTCACGCACCTGACGCGCATTCATCATGTCCAAGGCCTGATAAAGTGCGGACTGAACTAAATCGCCCGGTGACGTTTCCTGTAATGATGCGTTATGCATGGCACCCTTCCCCTTCGCTGATCCCGCAGGCGGCAATCGCCAGCGGCGTCATAAAGATCGACTGCGGTGGCAGATGGATTTGGTGTTGCGGAAAGCGCTGTTCAAATAGCGCCTTAACCCCTGGCTGCATACAAGAACCACCCGCGAGCCAGAGCTCATCCACGCGGTGCCCTTGCAGATGTTGCTCGACGATATCCGCCATTTTTTCGTAAACCGGACGCACCGCGGGCCAAATCTCCGCGCCGCGCTGGCGTTTTATTTGTTCGGCCTCTTCTAACGAAATGCGTTGGTTTCCCGCTAGCGTGAGAGAAATGTGATGGCCGCCGGTAGCCTCATCACCGGAGTAAACCACCTTGCCCTGCGCCACCACGGCAATACCGGTGGTTCCGCCACCGATATCCACCACTGCCGCACGGGTTAAACCCATCATGTCCGCCACGGCGGTAGGTTCATCCAGCACGTTGGTGACGGTGAGCCCCGCAGCCTCCAGCACATTGATAGAAATACGCGGATCGGTACCCGGTGGAAATGAGGTTGCTGCGCATTCAAAACGCCGACCAAACTGCGCCTCTAAGGTGTTCAAGTGCTGACGCACGATATTGACGGCGCCAAAGAAGTCCCATACCACGCCATCTCTCACCACATCCGCCCAGTCCAGACACACCGCGACGGGAACCGCGTCCGCATCAACCACCATCGACACCACGTCGCAGGTACCCAAATCAATCCCTAACCAAAGTGGCTGGCCGGTTTCAATGGGCGCGGCAGATCCTTGCTGCAGTTCGGCGGCACGTAACAAACGCGGGTGAAGCCATTCCTGTGCGGTTCGAGTCATTGACGCCTCCGTTATACGATGCGGAATGTATCCACCAGCACGCAGCGGCGCAGACGGACAAACGTTCTGGCGGAAGTCACACCTTCACCGGTTGGCGTAGTAATCGTCATCGACGTCCAGCCTTCACCGCCAAGACCCAGCCCCGCGATACAAGGCCCGTTTTTGACAAAAATGCTGGTATCAATGGCATTGGCCATCTGGTTGAGATTTTCAATGTGACGAGAATGCATCGCTGCCGTGTGGTGGCAGCCACCTTCCAATTTCACCGCCAGCGCAATCGCCTGTTCGACGTTGCCCACGCGGATCACAGGCAGTACTGGCATCATCATTTCTGTTACCGCAAAAGGATGTGAGGAGGACGTTTCAGCGAGCAGCAGGCGCGTTTTGGCATCCACTTCCAGCCCAATCGCAGCGGCAATTTTGGCGGCGTCACGGCCCACCCAGTCACGACAAACCGTTCCTTTGCCATGCTCATCGATATTTTTCAGCAGCAGAGGCATTAACTGTTCCACCTGCGCCGAGCTGAGTAACACCGCATGCTGAAGCTTCATTTCAGCCAAAAGCTGGTCAGCCACACTGTCGACGACGATCAGCACTTTTTCATCGGCGCAGATGATGTTGTTATCAAAAGAAGCACCGTGCACGATAGCGCGTGCCGCACGAGGAATATCGGCCGTTTCATCTACGACGACCGGTGGATTACCCGCGCCCGCCGCGATCAAACGTTTGTTGGTATGCTTGCGCGCCGACTCCACCACGGCTTCGCCGCCGGTCACCACCAGCAAACCGATGCCAGGGTATTTAAACAGGCGCTGCGCGGTGTCAATGTCTGGATTGGCAACGGTCACCATCAGGTTGGCTGGACCGCCTGCGGCCACCACCGCTTCATTTAATAGCGAGATGGTTTTCTGTGAGACTTTTTTTGCCGCCGGATGCGGTGCGAAAACCACGCTGTTGCCCGCAGAGATCATGCTGATGGCGTTGTTGATCACCGTTGCTGCCGGATTGGTAGACGGTGTGACGGATGCCACCACGCCCCACGGCGCATTTTCAATCAGCGTTAAACCGTTATCACCGGTCAGCACCTGCGGCGCTAAGCACTCCACGCCCGGCGTACCGCGAGCCTGAGCCACGTTTTTAGCAAATTTATCTTCAACGCGTCCCATGCCCGTTTCGGTTACGGCCATTTCAGCCAATACCTGAGCATGTTTTTCCGCCGCGTGGCGAATAGCGTCCACCGCGATCTTGCGCATGCTTACGGTTTTGAGGCCCGCAACGGCCGTTTTGGCAGCGGAAACCGCGTCGTCCAGCGAGGCGAAAACGCCTGCGCCGTACACGTGCGTATCGGGTGTTTTAGGTGCCGAAGCCGTTACCGCCGGAGATGACGCTATTCCAGCGAGTACCGCCTTCACCACTTGTTCGATTTCTTTCTGATCCATGTTCACTGTTCGCCCCGTTTTATGACGGCCTGAACTTAAGCCACCCTCGGTAAGGAATACTTGCCACCTAAGCTCGATTTTAGGGGGAGTACACCGATGGGGTCGTAGCAGCTTTAGCTGCCGGAGCGCCCCGCGGTGTGCTAGACCCGTGTATCTCGATCTCTTAAACGAGCGGCATTACCCACGCTGGGAAATTACTTATGGAAAATCACCTGACTCTCCATCACGGCTTCATCTACAATGCCAATGACGCTGAGATCGACCGGTGACGCCTCGCTGTGCTGTGCGCGGCGGGCGGAACTTCCCCCCACCACCAGCACCCATTCGCCGTTGCCTGCACCAATACTGTCGGTGGCGACGCTACACTCCCCGCTTGGTTCCCCCTGTCGGTTGATGGTCTCAACCAGCAACAGCTTGTCGTGCTCAAGCCCGGGATGCCGCACGGTACATACGATCTGTCCTATCACGACGGCCAATTTCACGTTTAACTCCTTAGCTCTGTTAAAAACGTTTTGGGTAAACGCAGGGTAAAAGCGTCCCGCACCGCCCGCAGGCAGCAAAAAATGATGTGTTGCTAAAATAGCGTGACGTCAGATAACGACGTCACGCGAACATCGATTAATCCAGCGGGTTATCGCCAGACATTTTGATAGGGAAAATTTCTTCCAGATCGCCATGCGGGCGTGGAATAACGTGCACAGAAACCAGCTCGCCGATACGCTGCGCCGCGGCAGCGCCCGCATCGGTGGCCGCTTTACACGCTGCCACATCGCCACGCACCATCGCGGTCACCAAACCGCCGCCAATTTGCTTCACGCCTACCAATTTAACGCGTGCAGCCTTAACCATGGCATCCGATGCTTCGATCAGTGCGACCAGACCCTTGGTTTCAATCAATCCTAATGCTTCCATGATATATACCTCTCAATGAGATCCCGTTGGGACCGGTTTTATAACCACGTTTTCACTTGATGCAGCAGCGTGGGCTACATCAATTCATTTGCAGATGCCGCCATTTCTGGCTGGCGCTGCGTTACCGATTTATTCGCTGTGACTGGCGCAATTGGCAGCGTGCACTGCGTTTGCGCCACCAGCACCAGTTCAATAATTTCACGCGCGCTACATCCGCGAGACAAATCATGCATAGGTGCATTAAGTCCTTGGATCAACGGTCCTAAAGCACGATACCCACCCAGACGCTGAGCAATTTTGTAGCCGATATTTCCTGCCTCAAGCGAAGGGAATACCATCACATTGGCATGCCCTTCTAATACGCTATCTGGCGCTTTTTGCCGTGCAACATCAGGCACAAACGCCGCATCAAACTGAATTTCGCCGTCCACCGTTAAGGCCGGTACGCGCTGACGAACCAACTCCGTCGCCTGTTGTACTGAAGCCACCGCCGGATGTTTGGCGCTGCCGCGGGTGGAAAATGACAGCATCGCCACGCGAGGTTCTTCGCCCGTAATGGCGTGATAGGTGGCCGCGCTGCTGATGGCAATATCCGCCAACTGCGCCGACGTGGGCTGAGGAACCACGCTGCAATCGGCAAATCCCAGTGTGTGATCGCCCTGAGGTGGCAGCATTAAAAAGAGCGAGGACAGCGTTTGTGTTCCCGCTTGAAGTCCTATAACCCGCAGTCCTGCACGCAATACCGCCGCCGTTGATGAGAGATTTCCGGCAATGCATAAATCAGCTTTGCCCCCGGTCACCATCGCCGCGGCAAACCACAGCGGCTGACGCATTTTCTCTGCGCAGTCAGCGGGCGTTTTCTCACCCAAACGCTGCGTTAGACGCTGGCAAAACTCGCTGTGCCAATCATCGGCATTGTGCGGATCAATCACCGTTATGCCGTCCAACGTAAAACGGTGACTCAGCGCGAAATGGCGCAGGGCAAAAGGGTTGGCGAGCAAAATGGGCTGAGCTAAACCGTGATGTAATAGATAGTGCGCGGCCTCAAGCACCCGCTTATCCAAGGCATCGGGGAACACCACCCGCCGCGGATGGTTCTGCGCTAGGCGGCGGCAGCGATCAATGAGCATGAGCGCCTCCGCGTGCGATCGATTGTTTAAGCTGTTCTGCGCTCGGCCATTCGCCTTGGTGCCTATTTTGCCGCACACACAGGATCATCAGCACATATACGGCGCTGGATAAGCGATTGAGCGCCTGTAGCAAATCAGCTTTCTGCACATGATAATCAGCACCGATAAACACCTTGGCCGCCGTGATCTCCGTTTCTCGCACCGAGGCGCGCAGCAAATTCAGCAGCGCAACGTCGCGCCCTTGATTTACGTCGGGAACAATATGATCGTGCCCGAGGAATTTGAGCGGCTGGTGTGATAAGCGATGCAGCTCATCTGCCGTCAGCCCGGCAATCTCCTGAGCCGCCAACGGAATATCCAAGGCATCAGCCCGCATAATGTTGCCCAGCAGCGAGCGAATATCAGCCAGCCAGTGGGCTGCCGACGCCATCGCGCTCAGTTCACTTTGCAGCCAGACGGCGGTGGCGATGCTGGCATCCAAACGGGCACGAAACGCCAGACGTGGATCGTTTTTAGCGACCATAACCTGCGCATTAAGATGAGTCAGCGTATCGGGCTTATCCACGACGGCCTGATGGCAAAGTTCACAGCTTGCCGCCGCCGCGCGATCTTGGCTGGTCAGCCCATGCACCGGCTGTAAGTCGGGCAGCGCTTTATCTTCATCCAGCGACGCAGCAACAAATAACCGCCCTTGCTCGTCCTGAAATTTCACCAACAGACGACGCCCTTCTATCAGCTCACGCGCCGATGGCGTCATGCGACTATCCGATGGCAAACGAATTTCGCTCCCTTCGCTCAGGGTATGATTGGCTCGTAACCAGTCTTCAGTGATAAAAGTTGTCATAATCGTCCCCCTGCTTAGGGCCTATCCCAGTAGGCTCTTAGCATTCCTGCCAATTAGCGGGCCAAGCCACGTAAAGAAAACGCACATGGCTGGTGGTACCAAATTCGATGCTCGAACCGCGCGGGATAAACATTACGTCGCCCGCTTTGCCTACCAGCGTTTCACCTTGGTGACGGATATGCAGTTCACCTTCCAAAATCATGTCAACTTCGTCGTAGTTCAGCGTCCAAGGGAAAAAACCGTTTTCCCACTGCATGAATCCCGCGGCCATACTGCTGCCGTCCTGCGCGGTGATCAGATCCGTCAGCCCGACCTGATGCTCTTTCGCCCCGTCAAAGCGGCCAAAGGTTACGGAAGATCCATCCACGACCTTGACCCCACCTTTACCCGTCACTGAGCGAAAGCTCGGCTGGGCGCTGCTATTTGATGCAGCCGCTGGCTGCTTCTGCGCGCGCTGTTCTTGCTGTACCTTTTCGATAAGCTGCGCGAGCAATGTTTCGGTCACGCTGCCCTCTGGCAACTGAGCTAAGATGTGTTCACGAATACGCTGGCGCTCTGCGACCGAGCTGCCCTCTTGCGGCACGGCGGTTTGAACATCCGTGACCGTGTTTGCAGAAGATGTGGGCGTTGACGGTGCCGCCGTTAATTGCTCGATGATTTCAACCCCAAGCTGCTCGGCAACCACGCGCGCCTCTGGCGTCACGATGTAGTCGGCTAAAACGATGTTGATGCTCTTTTGACCTTGAACCTGTGCGGTGCGAATGTCATTCGCCGTGATCAGTTTTTTCATCACTTAACCCTTTTGTCCTGACCGTATTGGGCGGTCAAAAATGCCTTAAATTCGTCTAGGCTGTCGCTCGAGTGGCTGTTCACCACGAACATCGGAGGCTTGAATCCGGCCTCTGCCAGCATCTGTTTTACGCCTGCCACATCTGCGTCGGGCAAATCGGCTTTGCTGATCACGGCAATGCGCTGTAAGCGCGGATAAATATCCAGTAATCCTGTTGGAATACGACATTCAGGATCGTTGGCCGCGTGAACATAAATCAGCAATTCGCACTCAACTAACGTATTGATTAACGCGTGATAGAGACGTGGGTGACTAAAATATTCTCCGGGGGTATCAATATCGCCCTCGTTATTAAACTCAATGGCCTGCGTTTTTCTGGCCAGCGAGTAATCACCCTGTAGCGCATTAAATAAGGTTGTTTTCCCGGCGCCGACCGCGCCCACAAAAATAGCGCGCGTCATCGTTAGCTCCGCGTTAACGAACACACGGCATAGTTGAGCAAATTGCCCAGCCCCGTGACCGTTTGTTGTAGTGACTCTTCCACCGCACCGACCGAACCATAAACCACTAACGCACCGGTAAAGCGGTCGAGAAACCCGATTTGCACGTTCGCCGCTTTGGTTGCCAAATCACCGGCAATCATCGCGGTTTCCCCCGGCGTTAACGTCATAATGCCGATGGCTTCTGCACCGGGAACGCCTATCTTTTTGGCTAAATCCTCACCGGGATGCGCGATGATATGAGCCAGAGTCACCTGCTTACCGGGAACAAACTCTTGAATAATCCGTTCCTTTTCCATTGTGTCCCCTGTTTTTCAGCTCAATCCCCGCTGCTACAACGGTTACGTTCAGCCCCATAAAGTGATTAAAATCATCTTATGGTGACTAACTTAACGGCAGCGCCCACTCATCTGAGGTCATCCTCGCAGCAATAAAGAAAAGGGAATAACAAAAATCGGCACACAAACAGAAAGGTTGAAGTGGGTCACAGCCGGAGAGTTTTTAGCCAGAGGATTTTGATGCAGAGTTAAATATTCCCTCACCGTCACGCGTAAAATTGGCGCAGGCACTCCGCCCGCTTTCGCTTCTGGCGTATAGTGATTCGCATGCGGCCTATGCTCAGAATCGGCTTCCTACATACGTGTTTTCACGCCGCAATCACGGATATGACAATTCGAAAATCAAGAGGCGATAAATGACAATTTCTCTGTTTGCACACAGTCCGACTCGGTTGCTAAAGCGTATGCCTCTGGCTTTCATCGCCGCCAGCATGCTAACCACGGCAAGCTACGCCAGCGAAACCGAACCTTCCGGATATCAGCTTGAAAAGGTCGTTATTCTTAGCCGCCATGGCGTTCGAGCACCGACCAAAATGACGCAAACCATGCGTGACGTTACGCCTAATGCATGGCCTGAGTGGCCGGTCAATCTGGGGTATATCACACCGAGGGGCGAGCACTTGGTGAGCCTGATGGGTGGATTCTATCGGCAGAAGTTTCAGCAGTTGGGGATCTTGTCTAAAGATCGTTGCCCAACGGCGAATGATGTCTATGTTTGGGCAGACGTCGATCAGCGCACTCGGAAAACAGGCGAGGCGTTTTTGGCGGGGCTCGCACCTGAGTGCCATCTGAGTATTCATCATCAGCAAGACCTTAAGCAGGCCGATCCGCTATTTCATCCGGTGAAAGCCGGTGTCTGTACCATGGAGAAAACGCAGGTACAGCAGGCCGTCGAGCAACAGGCCGGTATGCCCATCGCTCAGCTAAACCAGCATTACCGCCCTGCACTGGCGCTGATGAGCAGCGTGCTGAACTTTCCAAAGTCAACGTACTGCCAGCAACATAGCGCAGGCCAAACCTGCGATTTCGCACAAGCTATGCCAAGCAAGCTCTCCATCAAAGACAATGGCAATAAAGTGGCACTTGATGGGGCCGTAGGTTTGTCGTCAACGCTGGCCGAAATTTTCCTGCTTGAACATGCGCAGGGCATGCCAAATGCCGCGTGGGGAAAAATCCATTCGGAGCAAGACTGGATCACCTTGCTGTCGCTACACAACGCGCAATTTGATTTGATGTCGCGCACGCCTTACATCGCCAAACATAACGGCACACCGCTATTGCAAACCATCGTCAGCGCAATCAAATCACAGACTAGCGCGCGCGATTTGCCCGATTTATCAGCGGATAATAAGATCCTGTTTCTTGCGGGGCATGATACCAATATCGCCAATATCGCGGGCATGCTCGGTATGTCGTGGACGCTACCCGGCCAGCCGGATAACACCCCTCCAGGCGGTGCCTTAGTTTTTGAACGTTGGTCAGATAATGCAGGGAAAAAATACGTGAGCGTGCAGATGATGTATCAAACGCTGGCACAGCTGCGTAATCAAACCCCACTCACTCTGGATAAGCCCGCGGGCAGCGTTGCGCTAAAAATACCGGGATGTGACGATCAAACCGCGGAAGGATATTGTCCGCTAGATACCTTCACGCGTCTGGTGAAACAAAACGAACTGGTGGAGTGTCAATAAGTTAGTTTTACTCTGACTTTCAGCAACGAGATATGTGGGGCGGCCCAGGCTACCGCTCGCATAAACCACCTTATATAATTTACAGGAAAGACTAATGCGCCTCTTAATCCTGATTTTTATTTTTTTCATCTCGGGTTGTGTGCACCAAAGCGCTGAACAGCGAACTAAGGATTTTTATCAACAATACCTGCATGCTTATGCCGATGGCACATCGGAGATCAAAGACGATTCATCAGTTTCTTGCAAGTATATTGCCACCGATACCGCACGGCGACTCATGGAAATTCATGCAATTCCCGAGCAGGAAATAACGGGGGCGGACTACTTCACCTACACGCAGGATTACGCTCCAGAATGGATACCTCGGCTAAAGGTTGGCCATGCGAGAGATTTCATGGGGGGCAAAGTGGTTGATGTCTGGCTAGGCGTCGAGGATACGAAACGTATTAAAATTGAGGTTTATCTCCGGCTAGAAGATGAAGGCTGGAAAATCTACCGCGTCCGTAATGTTTCAGGCAATACGGAACAATACATTTTCGACGACCGAGCAATTGCTTCAGCAAAAGCCTTAGCCGCAACTATGCCTGCCGAGTGATCTTCTATGCAATAATCCTCCTTAACTTGCTAGGAGAAGGAGGGTTATATCGCCATCTGAGCACTAAGGAATAAAACACACTTTAGACTGATTGGTTATTTGCAGCGTCACTTTGCATAGCGTAATTAATTCTACGTTGTTTTTAATATTAAACTTCCGCATTACACGGCGTTTATGCGCACTTACAGTTTTAACGCTGAGCCCTAAAATATTCGCAATACGTGCAATAGTGAAGCCATGAGAGATATAGCTAATGATCTTTATTTCTTGCAGCGAAAGCTCCACCGATTTGCAGTCACGGCACCCTTTCCGACAGCCCGCTTTTCCATCAATTTTCACTTTTGCACGCATCCATGCAAACAGAATTCGGTTCACCAAGCGTTTTATCGGCTCTGTTCGATGAATAAAAATTGCATTATCAAAGCAGTTCGGCATTAATGATGAGTTTAACGTCTGTATATCCCCTTCATAAATTCCGACCAATAAGCTCCCTGGTTTACGTTCTATCAGCTCTGGGTGACATAAAGTTTCTGCTCCTGCGGGATAAGCGCGAATAATAATATCCGCCCGCGATAAGTTTTGCCGTAATCCCAAGAGATGTGTTTTTTGATCGGTATGGAGCTCTATAATCTCATGCAATAGCCCTAACAGCCCAAATTTATAATATTCATTCTTATCATCAAAAAAGATGTTTATCACTCATTAAGCCCCGATAAAATAAAAGCAATATCCACCTCCAATCAACTCCTTGATCGAATGAGTATTATCGCTTTTACTATTCAATAATAAATATCTAACTACCGGTATTAGGGGCATTTAATCACGCTTAAATGCCCTAATAGGATTACACGGATGGCGTCACAATAACTTCGTACGTTCCGCTGTAGGTGCCGAGTGGATAAGTTTCACTGCGTTTAGCCGAGGTAAACTGCACTTTTACACCCTGAGAAGGATCGGGAATATCCTGAACCGTAGGATAAACAACCTGATTATTCAGCGGATATGACGCTGAAACCTCCCCGCCATTCACGCGGATCCACGCAGGATTTATCTGCATGGTATCGCCGTTATCCCCCATCAGCAGATTCCCCGCAGGCGTATTCAATGAAAGAGAGACCGCGCTGGCATTTCCCACAAAATTAAAGGCGGGCGTAACACCGTACATATAGCCATTTTTATCGTTGAGCTTCAGACTAATCGAACCATTGGTGACATCGTTTCCGGCCACATAAACCCGCACGCTGGTGCTAATTTCAGCCTGTACATCGATGCTGGTTCTCACCGAGATCGCAGCCTGTGAGCTACTTACCGTCATCAATGACATTGCCGCGAGGCTGAGCGCTAAATAATATTTCATGTCGCTTTTCCTTTAACTATTTGGCGTAATAACAGCCGTCAATGTGTCGATCAGCCGTGTTCCCGCGGCCAATCCACGGGTCGATTTACCGCTCAGGGCAAATTGGATATCCACCCAATCCACCGTTGCTGTGCCGCTTGGGATCGTTCCTCGATATTGAAAACCAGGCACTATCTCTTTGCCGTCAATACTTATTCGATACGGGATCGACAGGGCTCCTTTCGACGCTCGCAGCTGGTAGTGATTATCATGCTGCTGGGTAGACTCGAACGTCAGAAGATAAGGCAATGCTTCATCGCCCGACTGCAACGTTTTAGCTATCTTTAAGCGTGCATTAGCCGTCGCATCGTTGAGTTCGCCCACTAACCCCATCGATAGTGCTGGCTTATCAAAAGAGGCCTGAATCGTGACCGCGTCGGTTTGTAATGCGGTGAGATCCAGATAGATAGGGTAATTTTCACCACTGCTATCGCCCTCAACGTTAAAGCTAACGTTACCTACCTGAACGCGTGGAAACGCACCAAACTCGCTGAATGAGCGCTCCCCTTTAACGCTGCGATTTACTGCCCGCACCCCTACCCGCGTTTCATTCGGCTGAGCTGAAAACTGCACCAGATCGCCACATACGACGGCACGTTCCTGCATAAAAAGCTGCAATGGGAAACGGAGCGAACCGAGCACTAGATCGCCTCCCTCGCAGCGTCCGCCGCCTGCGGGAGAAACCAGTAAAGTCAGCGATTTATTCGCAGGCTGACGCATCGTGAGCGTATCTGCTCCGCTCGCATCGCTGATCCCCTCATGGAGCATACGAATAGCGCCATTCGGCTGGGGCTGAATCACCCAAGCACCCGCCATCACGCTGCTTGCCTGTAGCAGCAACGCAGCAAATAACACCGGAGATTTCATGAATTACTCCTTAAGCTGGCACTTTTCATAAGTATAAAGTTTGCCATCCATGTTAAATGCCAAGTTGTTGTGCACCGCCAACGTACGCGAATGCTCTGGGTACACATTGAATATGGTTTTGTCCTTACGCCCATCGATTACTAAATCACGCATTTCGCTACGCACGTTACCGGTTGCCGTCAACGTCCACTGATTACTGCTACAGGTCACTGCCAGCCCCTGATTTCGCTTACCTTCGGGTAAATAACGCAGCAAAACGTCATAGCCGATGGCGAAGCGCACCTTGCCTTTATCCATTTCTTGCTCTGGATAACTTGGCCGAATACGCAGGCGATATACGGTTTCACGTTCAACCGGCTTCAGCGGCATAATTCTCACTTTGCGTTCTTCGCCAAAGGGAATAATCAGTTTGGTGGGTGAAAAAACTAACGTCGGATCCTGAGCACCGAGTTCTTTCACCTTATTTTCCTTGGTGTCGCCTGGATTAGTAATATGGAATAGCTCCAGCGTGACAAATTCGTAGCTCTTATTTTCTGACTTATTAACGTCTACGCTATCCACCGCGCGATACATTGATTTAACGGTAATAAAATTATCACGCGGCGTTTCTTGTTTAATTTCTTTCACGATAGGAAAAACTTCAATGGCCTGCGACAGTCCCGCAGTCATTAGCATAGCCATACCCACTGGCAGAATTGCCAATTTACTCAGTTTCACAATTAACCTCACGTATTTGCATAATGCCTTGAGTCATTTTGACGTTTGAACTATTTAGCGGGCACATATAATTTTGCCCCTCTTTACTCACCTTCAACTTATCTAGCTGGCTGTCGGTATCTAACGTGAAGTCACCCACAAATAAGCCTTCAGCATCGGTCATGGCATTGCCACCTACCACGCGAGCATTGGCTAACGGCACACCGTCGAGATATAAGCGTCCGGTGACCGTCTGATTTTTCGTGGCGTTCACTTTGACGTGATATACCTGCCCCGGCATGGCCCAAGTTGAAGATGATTGAGTCGAAAGGTTATAGAATGCGTTAGTGTCGGTGGTATAAACCTGTTCAGCCTTTGGCGATATTTTTTGGTATGGCTGAATCGTGAGCGTGGTTTTTTTACCGCCCTCAACCACAACTGGCTCATTACTCCGGTTACGCACTTCAAAATATTGATCTTCAGGCAATGAGCTAGCATCTACAATCAGCGCGGCGGTATTGTCGACCTTGCCATATCCGAACTCACCCTCACCAATAGCGAACCCGCTGCGTTGAGAAAGATATTGTTGGCTATAGCTGTTATTACCAAATGATTTAGATACGCCAACCGAGGTATAGCCATAATCGTTATCCATAACGATACCTGCACCGCTATTATTCTCGCTGTTTGGCCCATGATTGACGCTGGCGTTGACCGTATATTTCCCCCCACGATCGAACTCTGGGTTGTCTAAATTAAGTGAATAATCGGCGCTGTAGATATTTTGTTTGCTGCCCTCATCGCTCATTCGTGAGCGCAAATAAAGCGACTGGTAATGGTTATAGCTGCGCTCACGCATGCCGAGAGTAAACTGAGCAAAAACTTTATCTTCCGTGGTGCTGTTATGAGAGTAACGGTTAACCAGCTCATTAATACCCCGGTGATAGCCCAGATCGACGCGTAAATTAAGGTAATCCGACAGCGTAAAGTCGCGATTTAAATTCACATCCCAGCTTTCAAATTCGGTTTTATTTTGCCGTCCGTAGTCTTGATACAGCGTATTCAAGCCGAAGTTAACACCTAGACCAATATTCCAAGGTAGAAAGGTATTCGCACCAAACTGGAGATATTCAAAGTCGTAGGCAGGAACCAAACCATAGCGGTGATAATCCTGCTCATCACCTTTAAATCGGTTATCGCGATAGCTCAAGTTCATGCTTAAGGCATACAGGTTTTTCATTAGCCCAACCTGATAGCCCGTGCTGCCATCCACGCCCATAACGCCATCGGCATAAAGACGTTCGGCAAACCAGCTATTAACCGGCAAATCTAGGCTAGCATTGGCATAACCATCCTCGTTATCAAGGAGGAATCCACTGCCTAAAGACATCACAGAATTGGTGGTATATCCCAGAGATACTCCGGCAAAGTGGCTCGGACTACCGTTTTGATTAGGATCGTTGTCGTCTTTGTCACAATGTCGACAAGAGTAGCGATTCGACGAAAATTGCCCCTGATGATCGTCATAGCGCCCGAGCTGAACCACATACTCCAAATCGCCGGACCGAAACGAGCCATTACGTTTGAGAAAAGGCTGTATTTTCTCTTCACGGCTGCCGTTCACTAGCTTAGAAACCAGCAAAACGTCATAACCGCCGGACGGCCATCCTTCTGTCTTTAAATGCTGCAAACCGGCGGGAAACTGCTGTAGGTCGATTAAACGCCCGTTGCGATAGACCTCAACCGTACCGGCCTGCGGCAAATAGACGGTCACCGGCGAGGCCGCACCGTCACCAGGGTTTAAATAGTTATCCGTCATATACCCCAGCGAAATACCGTCGAAGCTAACGGGATTAAAAAAACTGTAGGTGACCGAAGGCGTACTGGACACCAAATTATCGCTTAACCGCTGACGCCCAGCTTTAAAACGGGTATTTTCATGCTCAAGATACAGCGCTAATTCATCCAAATTAAAATCAATTTCTTTGGAATAACTCCAGGCGCCTTTCACATAGCTATTACCGGTAAGGTTTAAGGTATCGTTGGAAGATAAACTTAAACTATCGCCATAGGTATCAGAGAGATAGTTCAGATTATGACTATGAACAAAGCCGGCAAGACTGCGGTGTGGAATATAGGTTTTGTCATAGGCCTTATCGCCCGCTTTAAACAACGAGGCGGGAAATATCAGATGCACTGACGCATCCGATTCATTAACCGTTGCGACAATTTCATCCTGTGAAAAACCTTGCTTATTCACTCGGCGTAACGGAACAGAAAGTTTTTTGAGCAGCTCAGCGGCGGACACGCTGAGCGCGGGCATATCCACGGCGGTTATTTGATCAACAATCACCTGAGGTGACATCAACAAAACATCGTTTTGGTCGAACTCCACGCCAATAGAACCAATGGATGAATCTGCATAAATAATATCAAGTACGCCGCTTTGTTTGGCATTAAAAATGTCTTCAAAGCCAGCGGGAAGCGAAATAGAAGACGCCATCAGCGGAGTTAATGCGCAGCCAAAACCGACACCAAGAATAACAATGCTGGCAGTTATTTTATTATTCATTATTCTCTGTCTCTATCTATAAAATAGGCATTACAATTAAAGTAAAGGTATTTGCGTATTTACCCTTGGTATAATTCCCGGCTAACAATTCAGAAATAAATTTGACTTTGACGCCGTTTGCCGTGGTGGCCTGACCAATATCTTTTAAAACAGGCACGCGTAGATTTTTAGTGGCGTCGGTTTCTATTCCTTGATGAATAAAGCTGCCATCAAGATTAATATGCGTATTGCCCCCAAACACCTGAGGAAGAACAAACTGTTTCTCTAAAAATACAATCTCAGCATTTTTCACATTTCCCACTAGGTGAAAAAAACTCGACGTTTTTTCAAACTTTTGAGAAATACCGTTGATCGGTAATGGGAAGTCAAACTCTTTACCACTCAGTGGTTTATCTTCATAATATAAGGCGATTCTTGCTATAGACTCAGCAGAGACATCCAAATCGACCTGCGAATTGGGTACAGAAAACGCTGCCTGACTCCATAACAAAAGCACGGCAATAATTCCGGCGGCACAGTTATTTTTAATCATGTTTTAAACAGGGCCAGCATAATGCTGACCCTGGCCTGATTTAATGAAGAGGATTAAGGCTTGGCATTTACGTTAGCGTAGACAACGCCGGTATAATGACCTTGGCCCAATGAATCATAGGTTTTATCTGAGACAAATTTAAACATCACTGGCAGTTCGCCATGAGTACCGTTTGCATTCAGAGTAAAGTCTTTAGAATCACCTGATGCAGCGAACTCCTGGCTCCCGGCAGAAGTGATACTGCTGATTTTATAAGTCATATCGTTGAGCGTGCCGCCCTGAGTGCTATACAGGGTGAACGCGTCGCCGGTAACAGATTGGCTGTCATCCATGGTCAGAGCAACTTCAAGCTTGGTCACGTCGTTGTTCCAGAGTTTCAACGCTGTGGTTTGTGCTTCCATGTAGCCTGATGCCGCTGGCGTCAGCTCTACGTCCATATCGGTAATAGGACGACCACCTGGATCGGTGATAGTTGCACTATCAGGAACGTTGGCGCTAACGTTGAACTTGGTATCATAGCTGGCAGGCGTAGAAGCCATTGCAGAAGCAGACATCACTAGACCGGCCAATACAGACAACATAGTTTTGGTTTTCATTTAAAAATTAAGTCCTTGTTATATAAAATGCATCTTTTACAGATAGAGCAATATCACGCAGGAAAATAAATAGTTCTCCAGCAATAATATTTATCCGTTCTATTCTGTTTCATTGCGTAATAGGCAGACGACAATGCTGACAAAAAAGTAGTACGCATCGTTAAATAAATAGTTAAACGTTGCGATGCAATAGTCCCTATTGCACGTTTACTTTTTTCGCATATCGGCGTCGTTATATTACGAAAGCAAGCTTACGAAATAGCTCAGTTTAATTCTTGAAAAAAACCTCACTTTTCCTCACAAAGCTTTAGCAGTAATTAAAGCGATAAAAGTAAGACCTATGAATTAAGATGAAATTTAATTATCTTTAAGAATATTATGCCCCACCTCTTCAAATACGGCGCGCCGCAGGTCATCTTCCAGCTCGCTAATCGTTTGAGGCAGATAGAAGTTTTTATCACCTACGCAGCTTTTCCAATCTACGGTAGGAGAATAAGCAATCCCAATAAATGAAATTTTTCCCACTGATTCATCCGTACTGAGTACCTGGCGGATTTTATCGCACATACCTGCTTGAATAAGGTTTGGTGTAATAGAGATATCTCCGGGGTCATCCGTCCCATCAGAAACAATCACCATAACTTTTCTTGAGGCTGTCCCTGAGGCTAAATAAGGCACCCCGAGCAGGACACCAGAGCTGACCAAGGTACCACCTAAGGCCGTCATATTATTAATCTGGTTTATTTCACTTGGATTACTGGTCAGCGGTACTTTCCACGAAGAGCTCTGCTGAAGACAGGTACTGGCATTCACGGCCGAAAGCGGGATTTGAATATCATGCACTGGGTTCGGAATGGCTGCGACGCTGCCCGCAATATTCACATAGCGTTCTAACGCTTTGTAATTACCCCCGGAAAGGACATCTGATGGCACTGGGCCATTACTGACAAAAGGAAAATCACAGTTTGCGCCCTCTTTGCCGCCCCAACCAAAAGGAACAAATCCCACTTTATTGTCAATATTGTAGGAAAAGAGTTCATCAGAGAGCTTCAGTACAATTCGTTTGAGCTCAGTCAGCTTTGTGCTGCCGCCAAATCCCTCATTCATTGAACCTGAAAAGTCAGTGACAAAAATCACGTCCATGTTTGAACGAAATTTACGCGCAGCGCCGTTGTCGCCGATCACGACCTGATCGTCAAAGCTAGGAAAAAAACTAGAGGAAAACCAAGAGTCCTGCAACGTCTGCCCGCTGACGCGATATTCTACGTAGGACAGATTTTGGTTATTGGGTGAAATACCACTTTTCACAATGACCTTGGGTTTAAACACGTCAACGTCATGACGCATATAGGCGCGAAAATAGTCACTCGACAGATCATAATTTCGCTGCGCGCCGTCGCCGTTATCCTCTGCGGTTAATGCCAGAGCAGCTTGCTCCATCGCGTCGGAAAGACGCGCACGTTCGGTAATATAGCGCGATCCTTCCAGCCCAAAAGCCGCCATGCTAAGTAAAAAGCCAGACATCATGACAAAACTAATCGCAAATGCCCCACTGCGATCCTGTTTAAAACGTCGGATACTGGCTAACAATGGTTGGTACACAAACATAGTTGCTCCTTAGTATTCAAGGTTCCACGACTGCTGGCTTTCTTTCCCGTTTGGCAAATTAAAAAAGGCAGCGGCCCCGGACGATATTGCGCGACAGCACGTCCAGTTCGGTCATGGATATATTTAATCTCACCGATAAACTCGGGCCCATCAGGGTTTATATCAAAAACATTAATACTAATTTTGGCTCTCAGCGTTGGGCTGTAAAAAAGCATTTGGTTTATTTCACCAATTAACGCCTGCTGATTTACCTTGGATGAATCAATAAAAATAACTGCCTGATTTTTTGCCGCGTGAACAGGAAGAAATAGCAGCAGCAAGCTAAATAAAAGTCCGTATCGCTTCATTTATCGCAGCATCACGATGGCGAATGAAGACATCATCGGTGTTTCTTCCGTCGACGTTAACCGCGTGAACCAGCTAAAGGTCGGCAAACATACGGTCACCTGATACAGCGGTACCCAGCGACCATAACTGCCGCGCGGTGTGAGCTGCTGAAGTTGGTTGAGCGGCTGCGGTGGCAAACATTGCCCAGCACTGCCGCTGTCCCACGATTTATACAGTTTGATCTGCTTTCTATCATCACCCAGACGAATTGGGTCTTCAAAATGCATCTCCTCAACGTGCAAACTCATTTGAGAAAGATCGATGGTGCTATTCATATCCGTGAGTATTTTCTTGGCCAAATCAGCGGCTGAATCCACATCCTGCTGATTCAGCGTTTCTCTCGCGTCAAACAGTTGGATCCTTTCACGTAAAATACCGGCAACCGAATACGATACGCGGTCTAACTTTCCGACCGTTGCCTGACGGACAACCAGATCGGTGAGAAAGAAAATAAAAAAGATCAGCGCAATGGAAATCAGAACAAATTCGACGGAAACCGCAGCGCGTTTATCAGTCCATAAATTTGGAACGTTCATATTCTTGAACAAAGATCACCTCCCTATTTAATAAGTTATTGACCCAAAATCCGGGGAATGGGAAAAACATTGGCGTATATTTATATTCCAAGTGATAACGTGCTAATGGCTTGTAACGAGAATTTCCTGTACTCCCACCGGTATTAATCATATCTGTAATAGAGTCAGCATAGGTAATATCCATGGTCACAGCATCGGGGCGTGTCAGAAATCCCCATATCGCGCCACCTTGTTGTGTGATCCGCGCCTGAAAGCGGCTGTCATAGCCGCCGTTATCGGAGGCTGATGCATTCTTAGATTCTTTCGCAGCTTCGGAAACCGCCAAATCAATGACGGAAGAGATATAGGCCATTCTCGCAATCTCGGCGACAAACAGCACTAAGGCAATAAACAATATGACCGTTAAAGAAAACTCAATGGAGGCAACGCCTTTATTATCTCTGACAAAATGTCTACATCGTTTCATTATCCTAATCCTTTTTCTGCGGGATTAATCATGGCCAACGCATCAATTAATTCATCGCCTTTTTCTGATAAGCTCTCATTTTGAATAATATCTCTGGCATAACGACGATCGCCGACCTTAACCAAAGATAAAACCAGATTATGCAAAAGTTGAGACTGCTTACGTCCGCGTAAATACTGTGGCAGCAGCAAACTCACCGCATCCTGATAACGGTGGTCTAATATGGCCACCATCGCCATATTGTTGATAGCAACATCATCCGCAATGAATAAGCTACGTGATTTCTCAATAGCGGCGAGGCCTTCCGTTAACTTTCCTGACTGTGCCAGTGCGATTCCTTTGAGGTTATAAGCTTCTGCACTCTGCGGCTCACGCTGTAACATCTTTTCGGTCACGCGAATAGCCTGAGGGTAATCGCCTAAGGCGATCATATTCTGAGCCTGTAAGGTATAAACATTTAAGTCCGGCGTTTTAAATAGCGGCTGCATAAAATAGATCGACGATTTGTAATCGCCAGACTGGTAGTAATAACGGGCGAGTTTTAGACGTGCGGCAGGATCTTCTTTTTTCTTCAGCGAACTGCGATAAAGATTAATCAGGCCGTTATAGTTTTTTGCCTTAAGTAAAATATCCTCTTGATAATTCATATCACGGGTAGAAGTCGGTGCTCGTTGCACACATCCACTTAATAAGGCGACACACAGAAGTCCCATCGTGATTTTTTTAGAAATGTGCATTTTGCATAATCCTTAGAATACCTGGTGCGGCAATTAAAATAGTAATCGGGAACATAATAAAAAGAATAAGAGGTACGCTCATCTTGGCTGACAGCTTGCCTATTTTTTCTTCCGAGCTCAGCAGCTGCATATCACGAATGTCTTTAGAGAGTTCCATCAGGTTTTCATACAACGAGGTTCCGTAATGGACACTTTGTTGCAACGTGGCACAAAACATACGCATCTCAGTCATGTCCATTGAGCGGTAAAGATCCATGAGTCCCTCCTCTAAACCGCTCACCTCGGCTCGCCTGACGAGATGCGACATTAAATCAGCCAAATTTTTGTCCAAATCATCCGAGCGTTCGGCAATAAATTTCACCGAACTCTCCACCGTCATCCCTGCTTGAACACAAACGGCGATCAAATCAACAAAATAGGGCAGCGCATCCATCATTAGCTTGATACGCGTATTAATCGCCGGATTCAGCATCATGGCCGGTAGCACTAAAACAATCATGAATACGAACAACATAATCATGGCTAAGGCTTTCATGCTGATAGAAAGCACACCGATAACCGTAAGAACCAGCAATACGCCGCCAATTGCGCCACAAATACGCGCTTTGAGGGGAAGGCTTTTCTCTAATTCATTGAGAAATGTCAGCCAAGGGCTGTTACTAATAATCAATGCACGATAGTCGATAGTAGAAAACTGATTCTGCTGTTTGCCCTCTTTTTTTGGCTCAATGATGTCTCGCTGTTTCTTCCAGTGCTGCTGCTGGCGTATAGCCATCAGCACCAGCAAAATACCGAGAAGTAGCATCGTTAAATAAAGCATCGTCATCAGAGCGCCCTTCTTAATAAGATCCAGATAATGATCATGCCAATGGCTTCACTGGCAATGACGTAATAAAGGATCAGGCGACCAACGGGATCGTGAACCACGAAATCAAAGTTTTGCGGGCTGAAATACTTCATGCCACAGAAAAATAGCAACGGAATAGATGCCACTATTTTGGCCGACGTTCTGGCCTCTGAGGTCATGGCTGATTTACGCCGCGCCATATTTTTACTGTTATTCACGATCCGAGATAATCGGCCAATTAAGGTGCGTAGTTGCCCACCGTGTTGCAGGCTTACCAGCATCACCACCACGAAGAAATAAAACTCCCGATAGCGATAGTTTTGCCACGCATCATTAAAAACACGCTCGGGTTCTTCTCCAAGATTTAAACGCCGATCGATACGATGAAACGTTGCACCTAAGTCGCCATCAATGCCTTCACCACAGCGGTGCAGCGCCTGATGAATACTATTTCCCGCCGATACCGCCGCATTCACCACCGATAGCACTTCAGGAAAACGATCTTCGAAATAGCGTCGATGCAGGCTGCGTCCGATTCGCAGTTGTGCAATAAACATTACAATTAGCGCCACGGGTAGAAAAAAGGCCACGTCAAACTGCAGCCAATTAGCATTCAGAAACAGCAATACCAACAGTAGCGAAACAGCTATGATGCCGCCCTTCATGCCTTTCAGGCTGTAATCTCCCAGCGCATAGAGCTTCCACTCTTGCCACGTATTTTTGATATAGCCAAAGACAAGGGATTGTCTGGGATTAAACGTACTTTTAGAGGCTATCTTGGTCAGCTTTCGCCAGTTGTAAAAATTAAGGCTAAACACCGCCAAACCTATAAATAGAATCAGAAACGACATTTCTCACTCCATACCAAATATATGCTTTAGGTCATCACTCACGTTGAACATCACCGCATTGCGCATCACCGTTGAACGCATTAACAGGCCATGATTGATAAACTCGCCTTTAATTTTTCCATTTTCATCACGGTCAGATTGGCTTTGAAAAGTAAAAATATCCTGCAGAATTACGCGATCGCCTTCAATCCCCATAACCTCACTAATGTTCATTACTTTTCGGCTACCATCATTTAATCTCGATACTTGAATAACGATGTTAATGGCCGAGACAATATTTCGACGAATTGACTCCATAGGAATATTCATTCCTGCCATCATCACCATATTTTCCAAACGCGAAATTGCGTCTCGAGGATTATTCGCATGTAGCGTTGACATAGACCCATCATGCCCGGTATTCATGGCCTGAAGCATTTCAAACGATTCTTCGCCACGGCACTCCCCAACAATAATGCGGTCAGGACGCATTCGGAGTGAGTTAATCAGTAATGCTCGCATGGTAATTTGGCCGGTGTTTTCCACACCCGCCAAGCGCGTTTCCATTCTTAAAACATGCGGTTGCATCATGCGTAGCTCTGCCGCATCTTCCATAGTAATAATGCGTTCGCTGGGATCGATATACTTTGACAGTGCATTGAGCAGCGTAGTTTTCCCCGAGCCCGTCCCGCCAGAAATGATAATATTGACCCGACACCGCGCCGCAATGATCAGGAAATTAGCCATCTGTCCGCTCATCGCATTCATGCGGATAAGGTCTGACAGTTCAATATTGCTTTTACCAAACTTACGGATGGAGATAGAAGTTCCATCTAACGCAATGGGCGGGATCGCGACGTTTAAACGGCTACCGTCATGTAACCTGGCATCCACCAGCGGCCGTCCTTCATCAAGACGGCGGCCCACTTTTTGCACCAGACGCTTGGCGATATCTGTTAATTGATTATTATTAATAAAACGGCATTTTGTGAGCTCCAACTTACCGGCTCGCTCAATATAAATATTCTCCGGCCCATTAACCAAAATATCACTGACGGTTTCATCTTCAAGCAAAGGTCTTAATGGGCCGTACCCTAAGATTTCATCCGCCATCATTTCAGCAAAACTATTTTGGTTTTGGGAATTTAAATAGATATTTTGCTGTTCAGCCACGCGTTCTAATACACGATTCATTTCAGCTAATAGCTGAATACGGTCGTCAACTAATGCTTCAATCGTGTTAATTTCGATATTTTGTAATACGCCATCGCGTAGTGCTTCTTGAATTTCAACGCTGATATCCATTTACGCCACCTGATTTTTTTTCAAACGCCCATTCTTCATCAAGCGATTGATGAGCGATCCCTTATGGATAGGTGCCCCGCCGAGAATTAAGCGAGTGAGCTGGTCGATAGGCGCAATTTTTCGATTTAGCCCAACGAAACGCGTGATACCGTCTTTTTGTTTGTTATAGGGAAATACCACATCCAACGGTCGCCCTAATAGCGATTGCAGATCTTCAATACTCAGCATATTCATACTGAATGGGCGGCTGTCGTTGAGGCATATAAATAGCCTACGCGGTGCGAGCTGAGAGCGATTAAGCGACTCAACCACTTCAATCATGCCGCGCGCAACCCGCACTGACGCCATTGAGCGATCCATAACTAAAACCAAACAGGATGAGCTTTCAACCAACTGGCGTAGCGTCTCTTTGTTGGCGGTATTAATAGCCTCTTCAAACAGCACAAAGTTATATTTTTGGAAGCCATCTAACGAGAGATCGGGATAGAGCGAGCTACTGCTGCTCATAAGATCAAGATTCTTTTGTCCAGCCACAATTTCTTGCACCATTTTTTTGCCGGTAAGCAAATCAAGGTCGCGCGAACCGGTCGCGCCCTGAACAAAGAGCGACGGCATTTCTTTGGCCTGCACAATATTGCTGATGGTCTGGTAGGCAATAGAGCTATTTCCAACCCCACCTTTACAGCCCAATATACTAATGCTTACCGCCCAGCGCGTTGATTTCAGATTGGTGCTCGAAATAGCCGACTGAACAAAAAGCTCACGCTGAGAGTTCAAATTGAAATATTGGATGCCATCACGCAAGAAGGCTTGTGCCAGCATGATTGAATCGCTGTCACCGACTACGCAGCACCATACGCCTCGCGGCACCATGGCTAAAATAGCGGGCACAATATTATCGATATATTCTTGGCGGCCTATATCAATAACGATGCCATAGTCTTTTTCAGAAATAGCAAGATTATGGCTCGAATCTAAATCTTGCAGGACGCTGGTGACCTGATTAAAACCGGCTAATCGTAGTAATTGGCTTAGTTCTTCATTAATGACCTTGCGCGAGGATAAAACATAAAATGCCTTCTCATTTTGCGCTGATTTAGCATCGTCCTTTTGTGGGAATAACAGCATTTTTGCTCTTCCTCAGAAATAATATTTGTATGGGCTAACCAATGAGGAAGCGAGATTGTTGTTAATGGCACATCCCGTATCGTCATAAAGATCAAACTTATAATTCTGTGTCATATACCGACACTCGGGTAAACGCAGAATGATTTTTTGAATATGCACCTGAATCCCCGAGGTTTCTTGAGTGCGATAGCCGCCGCCCTGATAGGATAAAGTGATCCTCTCCGGCGTGATGCCTTTGGCAATCAGGTCTTGCCTCACCTGCTTAGCCGTAGCCGAAAAATCATCATCAAACCATTCAAGGCGGATATAGCCGTTAAACCCACCGCTGGCCTGATTAAAAATTTTCCCAATCGCAATTTCTTTAGAAATTTGATCGCTTGCAGTCAGTGCGATGATCTGTTCGGTTATTTGTGGTGAGCCGTGCTTTTCTAATTGGCTAGCCCAACCGGAAAACGATGCCAGCGTCATGAATAAAAGCACGCCATGAAATAGATGTGAGATCCTCATTTAATAAATCCTCCCTGCTCCACAAATCCTTCAGCCAGTTTTCGATCGCGTAGATTGCTAATCCCCTCGAAATTCATAAAACGAGCCAGCGTTGAGGTACGTTGAAAATCAGGCAAAACGATATCGCGCATGGTGACGGGTTTAACGAGATTAACAGTGGCTACCACCACCAGCTCGCCGCGCGTACGCTCGGTTTTGGCATTTCTAAACAGCGCCCCGAGAATCGGCACATCCCCAATAAATGGTAAGCGAGATAAATCTTCGCGCTCGTTGTTGCTAATAAGGCCGCCGAGTAGGAAACTTTCTCCGTCGGCAAGCTCAACGGTGGTTTTTGCACGACGCGTTTGGAATGCAGGAAACGAGTCACCGGCGTTGGTGCTGTAAGTGCTATCCACGTTGCTAACCTCTTCCCCCAGCGTTACACGGATGCGCTTGCTGCTGCTGACTTTAGCGCCCACGTTCAGCTTGATACCAAAATCCTTGTATTGGACATTGGAACCATTGGCAGAGCTGGTGACCACTGGAACCTCTCCTCCGACCAGAAACTCAGCGGACTCACCCGACAATACGGAAAGATTCGGCTCAGCCAGCACGCGAGCCACCGAGTCGTTGCTGATGGCATGCACCAGCGAGCTCAGCGTGTCGGCGTTGAATTTCACAAAGCGAAACGTGCCGGGCGTAATATTGCCGCCGGTGCCGCTGATGGTTCCCCAATCAATGCCCACGTTGTCGCTGAATGTCTTGGTCACCTCAACGACCGAAAGCTTTACGTTGACCTGATTTGTGATCGGCAGCTTCAACTTGTTGATCACTTCCTGATACACCACCTCATCAAGCCAGGCATTGTTGCTTTCACCTCCGCCACCGCTGCCACCGCTCATGCTTGGCACATCTTTTTTATTCGCCGTGCGTTTAGCGCCCACGCCTTCACCCACAATTTGATAAACACGGTCGCGGTCTTCTTCTGTGGGCACGGTTCCGCTAAGAATGTAGGTTTTACCTACTTTCTGAATCGAAATTTGGCTATCCGGCACCAGCTGCCCCACCTTTTTTTGCACCGCGCTTAAAACGGGATCAACCACCAGCGTAGTTTTAATGAGCTGGTCACCATTTTTGTCAAAAGCAATGAGATCGGTTTGGCCGTCGCTTTTGGCATAAACCATGACGCCACGCTCGCCAATAATTTCATAGTCGGCTACTTTGGGAGCAGAGATAAAAATAGTGTCAATATTTCCATCAACCTGAATAACCTGTGACTCTCCGGCTTCCATGTAGACTTCTTGAGCATGCACATAATAAGAGAGAAATAATCCCGTCATACCCAGTAGCCATAACGCACCGATATTGGCTCGGACTCGCCCTATTTTTTGACGCTGACCTTGCTGCTTCGCTAAACAAAAACTCACTCTCCACCTCTCAACTCTTTAACGGAATTAAATTGGGGCAATACTTCATCCATTCTTATTTTTTGGTTGTTCTCGTCCTCATACTGATCGAACGGGAATAATAAGATTTCACCAGCTTTTTCTACGACTTTGAGTTCGGCCAACTGCTGCGCGTCTAATCTCAATACCACCGTTCCCACCGAATCATCACCGCTATAACTCTTAGTCGCGATTTTAGGTGCCTTTTTAATATCTACGATAGAGATAGGCCCCATTACGCGACTAATCGCATAGCGCTTCATATTTTTGTCAGGGCTATTACTGCCTTCCGTTACCAGACCGACATTATTTTTTTTACTTTTATCCACCTCAACTAATCGGATATAGAGTGAAACTTCATCCCCAATGGAAAGAGAGGAAAGTAGATATTCATCCTCCGGTTTAATTTTATAGCTGTATGGCGTCTCATTGCTTCTCAGTGAATGAGCTGAGAAGGTTGGACTCGTTGGTGATTCCACCATTTCAGGTAAAATAATGCTGCCTTTTGAAATATTATGCCTAATTAAGTATCCCTGAAGATCTCCGTTATCTAATGAGGAAATATCACGGCGATCTTTGCTTTCTTTGGAGATCTCAATCGACGTTATTTTGTAATCATCACGATTTAAGATGTCATAAGGTTTTAGTTCCCTTATCGCTTCCGCAACCATGATGGTATGGCTTGCTTGAGGCACAGGCTTTACCTCAGTAACCTCTGGCGTTTTCTTTTGCACAAAAATGCCGGCGATGCCGACTGCAATAACGATTATTGAAAGAAAAAAAAGCATGCGATGGTTCATTAAGATGTCCTAAGCAGGATTAATAATAAAAAGACGCCACGGGGTAAATAAGGATAAATGCCAAAGAGATAGCGACACCGTATGGCACGCCGTGACTTAGTAAATTATTACGAAAAAAAATAAGACCGCCGATAGCGACAATGCCGCCAATAAACGCAGTTAAAAACAAGAAATCATAAAATGCGTTGCTTTGAAAAGAGAGCGCTAATACGGTTACTAGCTTGGCATCACCGCCACCCCATAGGCGGGCAACAAAAAGGGTAAATCCTCCCACTAAGGCGATAAGACCAAACAAAATATTTGGCAGATGTGATTGTAAAAGAATCAATGACAATAGCGATATGGCGAGTAATACAAGACTCGTGTGTGTGATCCTTCTAAAAAAAATGTCCTGCCACATAATAAAAATCAAAATCATGCAGGTGACAATAAAATTAGCTTTGATTAACCACACCATGTCTATTTCCACACCTATTCCACTTCGGTTATTAGAAAAATGCACAACAAAATGCAGCAAGAAAATCATCCATGATGTTCTTGCTGCTAAACAGAGAGCCTTACAATAAATACGTTCTAACTTATTGTTATCGCGTTACGGTAGTATATTCCGTTACGGCGTAGTCTTGCTGATAGTAACGCTTTTGATTGCTTCAGCAATTTTATCAAACGTTTCTTTCAATGCGCCCAAGAAGCCGGAGTTCTGATCACCAAGAATAAATGCTAACAGAGTCGCCATAGCGACACCGATTAATGCATATTCAATCGCAGTCACGCCGCGTTGATCTTTACCAAACTCATGAAAACGAACATGAGCAGCCACATAACATTTAGTTAAAAAAGTGTTCATCGATATTCCTTGTAAATTTAAATCCGCCATTTCGGTGGCGTGTTAATAACCATCTTGTTGTTGCCGATGCCCCATAGGTAACGACGGAGCCATTAGAATCTATTGCGCCTCAGGAGTCCTTATTGAGGTCATATTTGTTTTTATAATTTATGATTGATAAACAACGCTGAGAATTATTTAGCAAAAAATAGAATGACTACCACAACAAGTGTTGATATCCAGCACACCGCTAGCAACGATAATATCGAGATAAATACATTCCAGCGACGTGAGTGATACCACTCTTTTCCGTTATTCGATGGCTCCTTGTGGTGAGCATATCCCATGGCCTCTAAGGGAGACGCTAGCTCTTCATTCATTCCAACCGTTGTCGCCAAAGAGAGTGCTGGCACTTTATCCTCTTGGCCACTATCGGGTAGATATTTTTTCTCACGCAGCACATTCCCCATATACTTGACCCCTTTTCTGGGTATCGTTTTTATAAATGCGCTTGAAAGTCCAATCTGATCAAATGACTTTCTCAACATATAGATTTGGCCATAGTAGCTACTGTCACTCACTGAACCGCGCTGCTCATGCCATACCTGATTGATAATATTTTGTTTATCGGTCTCCCCTTCTAATAAAAGAAGTAAGAATCGATAGCTATTTTCTGGCAGGTTAATCACTGTTCCAAAGTCGTTAATCAGACAGCGCTTTTCAGGCTCAAACCGAATGCCATCCCCAAGGATGAATATCGTGTCATCCTTACTTACATCATTCATTAGCCGTAAGCTCCAGTGTGACTTCAATCTTCACTATTATTAGCCTTCGCAGTTAAAAATAGAATCTCATTATCCTCATCTATCTTATCGAATAGCCTATTTAAGATTGAATTATACAAGAGAGAAATAATCGAATAAACCCTATATACCTCATTTGATCTCATTCATAAAAATTAAGAATAATATAGCGGACATTATACCGTTACGCCTTTTTTTAAAGGATGTCAGATCGCGAGAAATACAAAAGAAAGATTAATCATTAGTACTATTTTAAAATAACCATAAATAACCTCATGTTGATAAAAAATATAACCATTATAAATAATAATATTTCTTAGGAATTTAAATAGAGTTATTAATTTCAGAGGGATTGTTTTACCATCAGGCATAACCTATACGCTTAGAAAAAACTTATTAATAAGAAAATACTGAACTTTGCGAGATTTATAATTATTTACTGAGAGTTATTGATATCTGCCTGCGAGGTTTAGCGACGTTCTGAAGCCCTTACTCCGCGTCTCTAGCCCACTCCCACGGCTCAAATACAAAGGGTTATAAGTATAAAAAAACCACGCCGAGGCGTGGTTTAAACATCTAAACATGTGTTTGACTATTTGGCTAAATGATTCGCGATAGCATTAAACATCAGCGAAGCCTCAAGTGGCTGCGCACTGAAGGACGGTTCCGCCTGTGTCCATGTCGACCACTGCACGATAACCAGCTTCTCTTTTTGATTCACAACGATCATCTGACCAAAAATGCCCAAGGCCCACAGGGTATCTTGGCTTTCCAACCCATGTTTCGGCCCTACGTTAACGGCATTCGCTGGTACGCTATTATTCCACCACTCGTAACCGTAGCTGCCATCAGGATGAGCTGCGGTCACCGATTTCTCTGCTCGATTCCATGCTCGCGCATCCGCAACCCAATGATCGGGTAACATTTTAGTTCCGTCAGGCAGAACGCCGTCGTTCATGATAAACAGGCCAAACTTACCCCAATCTTCCAGCGTGGCGTTGAATCCATGCGCGCCAACATCGTGCTTGCCCACTTGATAACTGTGCCAGACACCGTCGTGGACCATTCCATCGGGCTGCCATATTTTGTCCTGAAGGTTCTGTGCCAGCGATTTTCCGGTCGCCTTTTCTAGCGTATCGCCCAGCAGCCATGCCCCACCAGACGAGTATGACCATGCCTGTCCCGGTTTGGCGTAAGCTTTACGCTGTGGATCTTTCACCAATTTATTGACGCAATGGTAAGTGTCACTGTTGGCTTCACACTGGGTGAGTTGCGCAAAGTCAGATTTAGGATTGGTGTAATCCTCGCCCCAGGTAACGCCCGAAGTGTGCTGTAACAGCTGGCGGATCGTAACATGCTCCCACGCCGTACCGCGTACATCAGGATTGTATTTAACCACCTCATCGTCTAACGAGGTGATTTTTCCTTCTTTCAACGCTACTCCCACCAGCGTTGATACCACGGATTTCCCCACCGAGCGCGATGTCCACAGCGTGGTCGGCGTATTCCCCTGACCGTAATAATCCCACACTATTTTGCCATCTTTAATCACCATCATGCCCGTAACGCTGTTGCGCTTGAGGTAATCTTTCAGCGCAATGTTCACGCCGTGATATTGATAAGTGACACCGGATAAATCCTGAGCCGCACGCGGTATGGGCATCGCTTTTCCGGCTTTGAAAACGTCACCTTCATAGGAGCGGTAGTCGTTACGAAATCCGACGACCCGCTGTTGTTGATCCCACGTCAGCATGTTTTTAACATCGGGGAGCTGTGTGTCTGTCGGTGCAGGGCAGACCGCGAGTTTCAAGCTATGGCAGTCGTTAGCCGCTGGCGCAGCATTCACCTGTAGTGCAGCTCCCAAACATAGTGCCAGCAGGCAAATACCGGTTTTAATTTTCGTCATGGTGTTCCCTTAGTTTCGGTCATGGTCTTGTTTGTAAGACCACTTTATGACGAGTTCAGGAATGTACCGAGGCGGATAGTGAGGGGAAACCCCACACAAAAACGTATTTGAATTCGATGAGGTTTGGAAAGGAATAGAGTAAGATTTTTTGCAGATAAACGCCCCCGGCTAGCACCGGGGGCATCTCGATTTACAGCGCCATATCGTGCTGTGGAGAATCTTGGCGTTTTTCTTCCGCCTCTATCGCCATGTGGCCATGATCGTTCATTTGAATCACCGGTGGTTTCGTTAACTGCAACGCTGCCGCGGTGTCATCCCAAGTTTTCTGCGTTAACGCCGCGTTACCGTTTAACTTCTGACCATAGCTAGGTACGATATCGCGAATTTTGCTCTGCCACTCTGGGGAATTGAACTGTTCTGGGAACATTTGCTTAATCACATTCAACGTGATTGGTGCGGCAGTCGAGGCACCAGGTGAAGCCCCCAGTAACGCAGAGATCGTTCTTTGTTTATCGACGACCACTTCCGTACCCAGTTTCAGTACGCCGCCTTTCTCAGGATCTTTTTTGATGATCTGTACACGCTGACCTGCTTGAATGAGTTTCCAATCGGCTTTTTGCGCCAGTGGGTAGTACTCTTTCAGCGAAGCAAAGCGATCATCATCACTCAGCATGACCTGACTAATGAGGTATTTCACCAGATCAAAATTATCTAACCCGACATCCGTCATTGGAATAAAGTTGCTGGTTGTGGTGGTGCTCAGCAGGTCAAAGATGGAGCCATTTTTCAGGAATTTAGTCGAGAACGTCGCAAATGGCCCAAACAACACCACGCGTTTACCATCAATAAAGCGAGCATCTAAATGCGGTACTGACATCGGCGGTGCGCCGACTGATGCCTGACCATACACTTTTTCTAAATGCTGCTTGGTAATCTCAGGATTTTCCGTCATCAAGAAAGAGCCCCCGACAGGGAAACCGGCATAGTTTTCCGCTTCAGAAATCCCCGTCTTTTGCAGCAGTTTTAGTGCACCACCGCCCGCACCGATAAATACATATTTAGCGTCAATCGCATGTTCACTGCCGTTGTTGATATCCTTGATCGTGACATGCCATGAATTGTCCTCATTGCGCTTGAATTCGGTCACTTCTGCCGAGGTTTGCAGAGAGAAGTTACTGTTTTTCTTTAGGCTGCCGATCAGCTGGCGAGTGATTTCACCGTAGTTAACATCGGTTCCCACCGGAGTCCAAGTCGCAGCCACTTTTTGGTTGGCATCGCGGCCGTTCATCACTAGCGGTGCCCATTGCTGGATCTGTGCGTGATCGGTCGAGAATTTCATGCCTTGGAATAGCGTGGTTTGCTGTAAGGCATCGTAACGCTTTTGCAGATAATTAACGTTTTTATCACCCCAAACGAAACTCATATGCGGCGTAGAATTAATAAAAGCGTGAGGATCTTTCAAAATACCGCGCTTAACCTGAGCCGACCAGAATTGGCGAGAAATCATAAACTGTTCGTTTATATCCAACGCCTTGCTGACATCAATGGTGCCATCTGCGCGCTCCGGCGTGTAGTTCAGCTCCATATTAGCTGAGTGACCCGTTCCGGCATTATTCCAGCCGTTAGAAGATTCAAGCGCAACGCCGTCGAGTTTCTCAACCATCACCTGTTTCCATTCAGGCTGTAGCTCTTGCAGCCAAGTGCCCAGTGAAGCACTCATGATGCCGCCGCCGATCAGGAGAAAATCGGTCTTTTGCGTCGCATCATCTTTCGCCCAGGTAGCCGTGCTGACAAACAGCGCGACCGCGGTTAGAGAAACAATAGTCTTATTTAGTGCAGGCATAATAATAATTTTACATTTCTAAGATATATTCAGTGAACACATGCTACTCCATTTTTACCTTAATTTAAAATTGCATTCACATTTCTATTTACCCATAGGGTTTCTACACGTTTTTAAACTCACGAAATAAAGGCTCATTGATAAATGTAGCAATCTTAATAAGGGTATAAATCAACCACCGAGCTGTACGTACAGTTTTCTCTTATTGAGCATCGCTGCTCTGGATATATATCTTTGAGGAGATAAAGAAAATGGGTTTCCTATTTCACTCCCTTGCTTGCAGATATTATGAATAAAGCCCCCTAACAACAGGCTGTTATCCTGATCCGTATTACATCAATCACATCACCTTCAATTAATGAATTAAACTCATAAAGGTTAGCAGATTTAGGTATCTAATCGAATAAACCTGTTTGCGTTATGCTTCCTCCATCGCAACAAACGGAGGACTGCATCATGCAAACGGTCACACTCAACAACGGTATCGAAATGCCTTTACTCGGCTTTGGCGTCTTTCAGATGACGGACGCAGCTGAATGCGAACGTGCAGTGATTGATGCTATCGAAACGGGTTATCGTCTCATCGATACCGCGGCCTCTTATCAAAACGAAACTCAGGTGGGGAATGCCCTGAGGCAAAGCGGGATTGCTCGCGATGAGCTTTTCGTAACTACCAAACTTTGGCTGCAAGATACACATTATGAAGGTGCAAAAGCGCAGTTCGAGCGTTCACTCAATCGCCTACAGCTTGATTATGTTGACCTTTATTTAATTCATCAGCCATATGGCGACGTGCATGGTGCGTGGCGGGCGATGGAGGAGTTGCAGCTGGCGGGGAAAATTCGTGCCATTGGCGTAAGTAATTTTCACCCCGATAGACTTGCCGATCTGATGGCGTTTAACCGTGTTGTGCCAGCGGTAAATCAGGTAGAGGTCAATCCCTTTAACCAACAGCTTCACGCCGTGCCATGGATGAACAGCCGCCATATTCAGCCAGAGGCTTGGGCACCTTTTGCCGAGGGCAAAAATGGTCTGTTTCAACATCCGGCGCTGACGGCTATCGCCAACCAGTATGGCAAAACCGTCGGACAGGTGGTACTGCGTTGGCTATATCAGCGAGGCATTGTGTCGTTGGCGAAATCCGTTCGCAAAGCGCGAATGGAAGAAAATATCAATATTCTGGATTTTGCACTTTCTGATGCGGACATGACGCAGATCGCCGCGTTAGACACCGCGACCAGCGCCTTTTTTTCTCATCGCGATCCGGCGATGGTGGAGTGGCTCACCCAGCGCAAACTTGACGTGTAATCCCGCTCATTTGTCAGCAACAATTACCTTAATAAAATAATGACCTCAATAATAAGGCTATTAAAATGCAAAAACGTATTCTCGGTAAGTCTGGGCTAGAAGTGTCAGCACTGGGTCTGGGCTGCATGGGGCTGAGCTTCGGTTATGGCCCTGCCACCGACACCAAACAAGCGATAGAACTGATCCGCACCGCCGTTGAACAAGGTGTGACCTTTTTTGACACCGCTGAAGTCTACGGCCCTTATTTAAATGAATCGCTGCTTGGCGAAGCACTTGCGCCTTTCCGTGACCGCGTGGTTATTGCCACGAAATTTGGTTTTACCTTCGGTGATGATAATAAGCAGCAAATTTTAAACAGTCGTCCTGAGCATATTCGTGCCGCCGTTGAAGGCTCTCTGAGCCGGTTAAAAACAGACGTGATTGACCTGCTATACCAGCACCGCGTTGATCCCGAAGTGCCTATTGAAGATGTGGCTGGAACCGTGAAGGATTTGATTGCAGAAGGTAAAGTTAAGCACTTTGGATTATCTGAAGCCGGGGTTCAAACTATTCGCCGCGCACACGCCGTTCAGCCCGTTACGGCGCTACAAAGTGAATACTCCATGTGGTGGCGTGAACCTGAGCAAGAAATCATGCCGTTGTTAGAGGAATTGGGCATTGGTTTTGTTCCCTTTAGCCCTCTGGGCAAAGGTTTCTTGACTGGCGCAATAAACGCACAAACCACCTTTGGAGCTGACGATTTTAGAAGTAAAGTGCCGCGTTTTGCCGCCGAAGCCATAGAAGCCAACGAAAAACTCGTGTCTCTGCTTGCTGCGTTAGCCGCAGAGAAAAATGTCACACCAGCACAAATCGCACTGGCGTGGCTGTTAGCGCAGAAACCGTGGATTGTGCCAATTCCTGGCACCACCAAACTTCATCGTTTAACAGAAAACTTGGGCGCAGCCGATCTGGTGCTGAACGCTGAAGATTTGCGTAAAATCGCCAACGCTCTCGAAACCGTGAAAATCGTGGGCGATCGCTACCCTGCTTCATTGATGGCGCGCGTCGGACGATAAGGGATTAATGGCAGGTGGTCATTGAGCTGCCTGCCTTCATTCAATATTCCAATCATTCACGCCATTTGATTATGTCGGGTAAAGCCTGCGGTCTGAACATTTAAAGTTTGCCACGCAATGTGTCGCTCTTAGTTCAGTACCCACTTGATAATAAGCCCTGACATGAAAAAATTATCCGCTCTCGCCTTAGGCTCCGTATTATCACTGACGGGATGTGCCGCCATCGTTGGTGATGAAGCTCAAACTGTTTATGTAGACAGCTCCCCGTCTCAGGCTCTGTTCGTTATTTCTGATAATTACGGACGAATTGCCGCCACCGGAACCACGCCCTCAACGGTTACGCTGCCGAAATCTGATGGCACTTATTTGGGATGGCTGAACTATCAGATCACTTTTTCCAGAGCTGACTTCCAGCCTGTTATCATGCCGCTCAAAACTCGCCCTAATGCCTGGTATATATTCGGTAACTTAACCACATTAGGTGCAGGCTGGCTGATCGATCCTTTTTGGGGCGGCATGTATAACCTGCATCCCGACTCGGTTCATATCAATATGCTACCGTGCCCGGTCGGTAGATTCGGTTCATTCTGTTCCTAATCTCGCCTGCATAACCTAATGACTATCCCTTCCCCTACGGGAAGGGATATTTGTAACCGTCACTCTCTTTCGAACTTCGTTTAATCTACAGCGGGTTCGCCTTTAATTGATTCCCAAGGTGTACTGCGCAATTTTGAAATAAATAATCAAGCCGGTTCCATCGATAAACGTGGCAATAAACGGTGCAGATACTACCGCGGGGTCAATGCCCACGCGCTTCAATACCATCGGGATAACGGAGGAAACTACGGCGCTCCACAGCGTAATACAGACCAGCGTTAAACTAACAATCAGCGTAATTTCGGGGCCGATCCCCATCATCCATGCGCGAACACACCCCGCAAGCCCTAAGGTCGCCGCGATCATCAATGACGTCGTCATCTCTTTACGGATAATTTTGCCCAGATCGCGTAACCGCACCTCACCTAGCGCCATCGAACGCACCAAGGTTGAAGTTATCTGTGTACCACTGTTTCCTCCCGTGCCGATAAGCAACGGAATAAAGAAAGCCAGCGCAATGGCAGATTCCAGCGCCTCTTCAAAATGTTGGATCACGCTGCTGGTGTAAGCTTCAGCGACAAACAGCAGTAACAACCACACTGAACGCTTCTTCCACAGCGTTATTGGGCTGGTTTCTAGATACGGTTTTTCCAATGGCAAACTGGCACCCTGACGCTGCGCATCCTCAGTCACTTCATCTTCTAATAAATGCGCAATTTCTCTTTCGGTAAGGCATCCTACTAATTTACCGCCCGCAACGACGGGAACAATATCGACATCCTCCTTGGAAATACGGGAAATAACTTCGGTTCTTTCATCTGCGGGGCTTACATGGAAAAAATGATGTTCCATTAAATTCCGAATATCTTGGGTATCATTTGTTTCCTGAAGCAATTTCTTAACGGGTAATACCCCGCATAATTGCTCACCGGCAACCACGAAAACTTGTGCCGGTATATCGTTACTTTTTAGTTGAGAGAGGAAGACCTTACGTGCTTCTTGCACGCTAAGAATATGAGATAGCATGATGAAGTCAGTACTCATATATTGAGCAATGGCATCATCTTCAAACTCATCATTATGATTATGGATCGCATTTTTTACGTGGTAAGACATAGTTTGATTCCCTATAGAATTAAAACCTCATAGGGGCGAACAAGACTAAGATAGGAAAATAGATCCCTACGTCTTGGGTTTAGCACTATACAACGTATTCAGCAATATCTTGATTTTACTGAAAGTTACCTTGGCAACACCTTGATTCGATGGATGCCTGTATTTCCCTGTGTGGTCTCTCTCGATACCATCAGGGCGGTAACTTATGTTTGTATAGGAGCCTCGCCATAACGAGATCGTCATAAAACACGGAAATCCTACACTGCAAAAATAAACCCGTTTTCATAATCCGATTTTGGTTTATTGAATATTTAGAAAAATGCATTCAAGTTAAACGAAATCTATTTAACTTAAACAAACCTTCGCTAGTGATTACTTCTTTTTAGTTATTCACCTATCATTTCTTGAGCATCTATCACGATCTAATAACGTCCGCATCATGTTATTTATTGGTCTCTTTATCTGTATTTTTATCTGTGGGTAAAATAATCGTTTCAATGTCTTGAAATATAGACTCCCACTCGGTTTGATCTATATCCATTAAACCAAAATAACGCAGCATAAATGCGCCCTCGGTCGCTAAAAACGCGATTCTGGCCTGTTTTCCTTGCTCTGAATCGAGGTCTAAATTTGCAATGCGTTCACGGTACCAGCTGCGCGTATTTTCCAGATGCTCTTTGGTCTGTAGCAGATTGACCAGTAACCCCGCGGCTTTGGCGCTGGAAGCCTGATCGTATTTATGCGTGGCAACCACATGTGCCGCAACGCGATGAGTCGGTGAGTCATCCTGCGTAGCCACGAGATCAAACACCCGATCGTAGGCATTTCCCCAGCGTTCGAACATGGCATCAATCAGCGCGTCTTTGTTGCCAAAACAGTATTGTACGCCGCCTTTTGAGATCCCCATCGCACGCGCCACAGAGTCGATAGTCAATGCCGCAGCGCCATGGTTCGCAATGATCTCTTCCGCTGCATCCAGCACTTTTTCTCTATCGATACTGCGTTGACGTCCCATTTAAGCACCCTCGTTTTAAATACGTACGTATGGATTGAAACTATACATTATCATTCATAAACTTTGTTAACAGAATGATTGTCGCCACCTGCGGCGCCACAAATTTTAGAGACAAGATGATGAACGTACACTATCGCTGGCTAACACTCACACTCGTATCCAGTGCGTTGTTTTTAATCGTTGTTGATATGACGGTACTGTACACCGCGCTACCTAAACTAACGCTGTCACTGAACGCAAATGCTTCAGAAAAACTGTGGATTATTAATGCCTATCCGTTGGTTGTGGCTGGGCTATTGCCTGCCACGGGCATGCTAAGCGATCGCATCGGCCACAAAAAATTATTTATCTATGGTCTTCCAGTTTTTGCCGCCGCCTCGCTGTGCGCCGCATTCTCACCGAGTGCTCCGCTGCTCATCGCCTCACGCGTATTTTTGGCCGTGGGTGCAGCCATGATGATGCCGCCTACGCTTTCGATTATTCGCCATACGTTTACCGATCCTAAAGAGCGCGCGTTGGCCATTGGTATTTGGTCTGCTGTCGCCTCCGGCGGCGCGGCTATCGGCCCTGTCATTGGCGGTGCCTTGCTGGAATATTTCTGGTGGGGTTCCGTTTTCCTGATTAACGTACCGGTGGTTTTGCTGGTATTTCCACTGGCGATTCGGCGAATTCCCAAATGCGGCAGTACCAGTAATCGTCCTTGCGACTATCTCGGCTCCATTCAGATCATGGTAGGGCTGGTTGCATCGATCTACGCGCTTAAAGAACTCAGTAAACCGGATGCGTCATGGTCGATAATGCTGCTATCCGCCCTGATTGGCATCGTATTTTTAGTTCTATTTTATAAACGCCAACGCAGATCTGAGTCGCCCATGATTGATTTTTCGCTATTTAGCAATCGAATGTTTTTCAGCGGTGTTTGTATTGCGTTGGTCGCCATGCTGGCGATGGTTGGCGTTGAATTGGTACTCAGTCAACGCCTCCAGTTGGTGGTTGGATTGTCACCGTTACAGGCGGCGTTATACATCCTGCCGATCCCACTCGCCTCAGCGCTGGCGGGGCCTTTTTCTGGCCTTTTGCTGCCAAAATATGGCGAGCAGAAGATCGTACTGGGAAGTCTGCTAATAACCGGACTCGGCATCATTGGTTTAGCCCTGCGATATCAGGAAAGCATTATCGAGATCTTCGGCTATTTGATTGCGATTGGCTACGGTATCGGCGGTGCATTTACCGCTTCTTCAACCGCTATTATGTTCAACGCGCCGAATGAAAAATCGGGGATGGCCGCCTCAATTGAAGACGTGGCGTATGAATTAGGCAGCGTACTTGGCATTACCCTATTGGGTGGAATGATGACGGCCATCTATAGCAACAGCCTGATACTGCCCGCTGAGTTTGAGGAGAATATCGAAGCCTACGACAGTATCGACGAAACGTTGAAGCTGGCGGGAAACATGGATATTGAGCAGGCGCAGACCCTGACTCACCTTGCCCACATGGCGTTTGATCAGGCGTTTGTTTCCGTTTTGATTTCCGCCTCCCTTTTGCTGTTATTGAGCGCCGTTACGCTAAAGCGCACTCAATAATGCCGCTGCTTTGGAGATTATCATGGCGTGGTTAGAGACCTTTTTGTCACAGATTGCCGATCATCCAGTGCAGATTTTTGCCCTGTTATTTGCTATCGCACTCGGTAAATCAACCGTGATGATCTCCTCAATCCTGCCGCCGGCATCATTGATGTTGCTGGCGGTGATCGCCATCAGTCAGCCGTCGCTTTCCATCACGCTGGTTTGGCTCGCGATCACGCTGGGAGCGACCTTAGGCTCGGTGCTGACGTTTCATTTTGGTCAACTGATTAACCAGAAAATGCTTTTCCCACGCTTTTTCTCTCGTCATAACAGTAAATTGCAGCACATCAGCGAAAAGCTACAGCATAAAGGCGGTCTACTGGTTTTGTTCACGTCGCGTTTTGTGGCCGTATTGCGCTATATGGTGCCTATGGCCGCGGGAATGATGACATTTAGCCGCACGCGAGTTTACTGCGTCACCGCATTTTCAGCCGCCGTGTGGGCGTGCCTATTTATCGGTATCGTTTCAGGTGCGCTCTATTTCGCCGCTCCCATCATTTAGTCATCAGCGTTAAGAGGTATAGAATCAGGCTTATCAATACATGTATTATAGATGAATATTATGTTGCGATGATGCAGGGAGATTTAGCGATGGCAGATAGCCGAATTCAAAGAGAAAAGCTGACGATCAGAAAAATGATCTCGCTTTATCAGCGCCGCTGTCCCGATGCTCAGCATGACGACGAGCACTACGCCAACTTATATGCCTATGCGGTCAAACGCCTCGACCGCTGTGTGTTTGGCACTGAAAAACCGGCCTGTAAGCAATGTCCTGTACACTGCTATCAACCCGCCAAGCGTGAAGAAATGAAGCAGATTATGCGTTGGTCCGGTCCGAGAATGCTGTGGCGGCACCCTATTCTTACCGTGTGTCATCTGATTGACGACAAACGCCCTGTACCTGAACTGCCGGAAAAGTATCGTCCTAAAAAACCTTAAACGATGAAGCGTGTGGGTGCTCGACCCGCGCTATTGTTGTCCTAATCACTTTCATACTGATAGGCTTGGAAAACATAAACCTCGTATTAAATCTATATTGAAAGTACTTACTGTATTTTTACTCGATTTAAATACCAAGTTTCAGAACTAAAAACTCTCACCACGAAAATATCCCCCCTCTCTTTTTTGACCTAAATCAATTATGCATTTGATTTACACCTTTATTTGTAGACGTCAGATACAAGTTTAACTATAAAGCCAAATGATAATCATTATTGTTCGCTTTAAGGTTAAAGGCTATGTTCAGTACAAGGAATACGTGCTTTTTACTTTCAGCTTTATCTCTGTTTGTTTCACAACAGGTTAGCGCGGCATCGGCGCCCCAGCAGTCCGGCAGCAGCGTTGACGAAGATCCTATTTATGTCACCACCACCAGCCGTAGCGAAACAACCCTGTGGGACAGCCCTGCAACGATTCAAGTTATCGACAGCGAGCAGCTTGAGCGTTCCACCCGTTTATCGCTAGCCGATGAGTTACAAGATATTCCCGGCGTTGAAATCACCGATAACGGTTTAGCTGGCCGTAAACAGGTACGCATTCGCGGTGAAGGATCTTCACGCGTGCTGTTGCTGATCGATGGTCAGGAAGTCACCTACCAACGCGCAGGACAGGATTTTGGCCCCGGTATTTTAATTGATGAATCTTCGCTCGAGCGCATTGAAGTGGTCAAAGGCCCCTACTCGGTGCTTTATGGTTCTCAGGCTATTGGGGGCGTGATCAACTTCATCACCCGCAAAGGCGGCGATAAGCCGGTCAGCGGTTCGGTCAAAGCGGTTTATGATACCGCCACCAACGGCTGGCGTGAGTCTGCCAGCGCATGGGGCAGCATCGGTAATTTAGATTATCGGCTGAACGGCAGCTATGCCGATCACGGTGATAGAGACACGCCAGATGGCCGTTTGCCGCATACTGGCTTCAACAATAATAGCCAAGGCCTATGGCTCGGCTACACGCTGGATAAGCATAAGTTTGGCCTTTCACTAGACCGCTATAAGCTCTCCACCCAGACCTATTATGACGATCCGTCTTATCAGGAATTCAGCGTTAAAATACCAAAACTGGAACGCGAAAAGATTGGGTTGTTTTATGACTATGCGGTAGACGGCGAATATTTAAAGAATATTCACCTCGACGCTTACAGCCAAAAGCTTGAACGTAAATTCGAGAATAAGGTTACGGTTGTCACGCCTACCGGTAGCCCGATGATCGGCGATCTGCGCGTGGCTAACCAAACGCAGTCTGAAGACACACAAAATACGCGCGGGCTCACCCTGCAATCTAACTTCGAGCTGCCCGCTAACAACAATCTGGTGATCGGCGCTCAATATCAAGAAGACCGCGTCAAACAAACCTCCAACGGCAGTACGCAGTCCAGTAGCTCACACGGCTTCCCTGCCGCCGTGAATTACACCAAAGATACGCTGGCGCACAACCGCTCGGAGCAAACTAACTGGTCAGCCTTTGGGCAAAATGAGTGGCAGTTTGCCGATAACTGGAAATGGACGCTCGGCGCACGCCAATATTGGTTGAAATCTCAGCTATTGAACGGTGACGAAACGGTTTCTCACTCTTCTCAAGGCACGACCACCACCACGCTCGGTTCACAGTCCGTCAGCGATAGCGCGTTTGTGACCGCCACCAGCCTACGTTATTCCGGTATCGCCAATACCGAACTTCGTTTGGCCTTCGCTCAGGGTTATGTATTCCCAACCCTGACTCAGCAGTTTATGCAAACATCCGCAGGTGGCGGCGTAACCTATGGCAATCCGGATCTGGACGCCGAGCACTCCAATAACTTCGAGTTTGGGGCGCGCTATAACGGCAACATGTGGTACATCGACGGCGCGATTTACTACTCCGAAGCCAAAGACTATATCGCCTCTATTGCCTGCTCAGGGCAGAAAATCTGTAACGGCAACAGCAACTCATCACGTACCGATTATTACTACTACGATAACGTCGACCGCGCCAAAACCTACGGGATGGAACTCTCCGCCGAATATAACGGCTGGATGATTTCACCGTATGTCAGCGGCAACATTATGCGCCGTCAGTTCATCAGCCCAACCATGAAAACATGGGATACCGGCGATCCCAGCGTCACCGGACGTGTGGGGGTAAAAAATACGATGTTGTTTAATGTGATGAACCTGACCTCCGATCTTTATATTCGCGCAGCCTCCAAAGCCACGGACAGCACCGGTAGCGAAACGGAAAACCACGCCGGTTGGGCAACGCTAAACCTGGCGTTTAACAGTGAATTTGGTGCCGACGATCAGTATCAGGTCAACGTTGAGCTCAATAACCTCACCAACAAACGCTATCAAACCGCGCATGAATCTATTCCTGCGGCGGGCATTAATGCGGCCGTTGGTTTTGCTTGGAAATTCTGATGATGAAAAAATTGATTATCGCCGCACTGGCGCTGCTGCTCACCAGCGGCGCGATGGCTCAAGAGCGCTTAGTGGTCGCTGGCGGCTCGTTGGTAGAACTTCTCTATGCGCTTGGCGCGGGTGATACGCTGGTTGGCGTAGATGAAACCACGTCCTATCCGCCTGAAACTAAAGCGCTTCCGCACATTGGTTATTGGAAACAGCTGAGCGCCGAGGGTATTTTGTCGCTGGTGCCGACTACCTTTATTACGTGGCAAGACGCTGAACCCAAGCTGGTGCTTAACCAATTAGCGCAACAAAAAGTGAAGGTGCTGACGCTGCCGCGCACGCCTGCCACCGTGGAACGGATGTACAGCAATATTCATACCTTGGCGACCAGCGTGAACAAAACTGCACAGGGCGATGAGTTAGTCGCTAGCCTCCAGCAACGGCTCGCCGCTGCCGCCCAAAAAAACCAGAAAATAGCTAAGCCCGTGCGCGTGATGTTCTTGCTATCACCGGGCGGCGGCGTGCCGCAAATTGCCGGAACCGAAAGCGTGGCGGGCACTATTTTGTCGTTGGCCGGTGGGCAAAATATCGCGAGCCACGCGGAATATAAAACCTACAGCGGCGAAGCGATTATCGCGGCGAATCCCGACGTGATCGTGGTCACCACGCAAAGCTTGGCTTCCGCCGACGGTAAAAAGCAGTTGGGCAACGTCGCCGGTGTCACCCGCACCGCTGCATGGAAAAATCAGCGCATCGTTGAAATCGATCAGTCGCTTATTTTGGGAATGGGGCCACGCATCGTTGATGCGGTTGAATTCCTCCAGCAGCAGCTTTATCCCAATCCTGCTTAGTTTTTTCATCGATGTAACAAGTACTTATAACAAGGAGCAACAACAATGACGCATTCTGAACTGCATGCATTCATGCAAACCCGTCCTGATGGCACGCTGGAAGCCATTGCTGAAAAATTCAATACCACGCTGCTTGAGGTGATCCAGCATTTGCCGGAGCACACCTTAGTGTCTGGCGATAAGTTCGATGCGGTGTGGGATAGCGTGGTGGAATGGGGCAGCGTAACCACGTTGGCACATACCGCCGATGTTATTTTGGAGTTCACCGGAGAATTACCTACCGGTTTTCACCGCCATGGTTACTTTAATCTGCGCGGAAAAAAGGGCCTTACCGGACATATTAAAGCCGAAAACTGCCACCACATTGCGCTGATCGAACGTCAGTTTATGGGTATGGACACCGCCTCTATTCTGTTCTTGAACCAGCAAGGCAGCGCCATGTTTAAAATTTTCTTGGGCCGCGACGAACACCGAAAACTGCTCGCGTCACAGGTCGAAGCTTTCCGCGCCTTAGCGTTACGCCTTAAAGCAGACGCAATTTAAACATGGTTGCCGTCAATCATAACGGAATAGCTCAATATCACTGCGTCGCATTGGCGCAGTGACTTATCGATGCGATGGAGATCCTGAGTGATGAATAGCTCACTCTCATCTCCCCAGATGTTCTGGGGACTGACTTTTATCCTGCTGGCCTTGGTGCTGTGTGCCGCAAATCTCGGCGCGATCAGCATGCCGTTTTCAGTGCTGTGGAACCGTGAGCTACAGGACTATTATCTCGATATTTGGCTCAACGTGCGTATGCCACGCGTTTTGCTGGCCGTGTTGGTGGGTGCCGCGCTGGCAACATCAGGCGTGATCATGCAGGGTTTATTTCGTAACCCGATGGCCGATCCGGGTTTGTTAGGCGTGAGCAGCGGCTCGGCATTGATGGTCGGTATGGCTATCGTTTTTCCTGTCTCCCTGCCTGCACTGTTTTTAATGTACGAGCACATGCTGTTTGCCGTGCTGGGCAGCCTGCTTATCTGCACATTCATCTTTTTCCTCAGCGGTCGCTCCAGCCACGGTGGCATGCTGCATCTGCTACTGGCCGGTATCGCGATTAACGCGCTGTGCGGCGCCGCGATTGGGATACTAAGCTATGTCGGTGACGATCAGCAGCTACGCCAGTTAACGCTGTGGATGATGGGCAGCTTGGGACAGGCACAATGGCCCACGCTTCTGGTATCCGCTTCGTTGGCACTTCCGGCGATATTTTTCACCTGGCGTAATGCGGGAACGTTAAACCTGCTACAGCTGGGTGATGAAGAGGCACACTATCTTGGCGTCAATGTAAAACGTAAACGCCAAATGCTGTTGGTACTGAGTTCATTATTGGTGGGCGCATCTGTCGCCATCAGCGGTGTGATTGGGTTTGTCGGATTAGTGGTGCCGCATCTGGTACGCATGACAATCGGCTCAGACCATCGCTGGTTAATCCCCTGCTCTGCGCTGTGCGGTGCCTGTTTGTTGTTGCTGGCAGACACCTTGGCTCGAACCGTCGTTCAGCCCGCAGAAATGCCGGTGGGATTGCTCACCAGCCTGCTGGGTGGCCCCTATTTTTTATGGCTAATCTTTAGATGCCGCCGCGGGCTTTAAATAAGCGCCATGAAACCGGATACAAAGGGCGCGATGCCCTTTGTATTTTACGCATCCTTGTCAGACTGTTTTGAGCGATACCACTTCACACCGATTAATCCCACCAGCAACGCGACCATCAGCACCACAAAAGCGATGCGTCGTTGATGCTCATGGGCAAACAGGCGGAACAGCACCTCGCTGGCGGCATAGCCGAGCGTGACAATAATAAATGCCCAAATCGCAGCACCGATAATATTCAGCAGTACAAACTTGCGCAGCTTAACGCCCGAAGATCCGATGATAATCGGGCCAATGGTGCGGAAACCGTAGGCAAAACGCATCCCTAGGATTAACAGCGTCTCGTGCTCTCGCACTCGCTGTTGGAAACGTTGGATCTTTTTCTGCTGTCGCTTAAAACGCGCCAAGATCTGACGACCAAACCGTCGCCCCACCAGATACAGCGTAAAATCCCCCGCCGTTGCCCCCAAGAAAGTCATCAACAAAACTAAAGGATAGGACAGTAGATGTTTGTGAGCCGCTGCGCCTGCCAGAAAAGCAATTGTTTCACCCTCAATAATGCTGCCAAGCACCACCGCAACATAGCCGTAATCTGAAATCCACTGGCCTGCATCCGTCATTTTTAGGTTCCTCTCACTTATCTCCCCCTAATGATACCGCAAAAAAGTCATTCCCTTTGGTTTCAGAAAACTAATGAATGTATTCTCAACATTTCCCAAGAGCTTAAACGTATCGCGAACTAGCATGATTTAATTGAGCAGACCGTGATAAAAATTCATAAAATAAGTAAAGCTAGGTAAAAACTAATCGATAAAACACATTTTTTTGATAGGCTATACATAGTTTTATCGAACTATTGATTGGATTTTGCGATTGACCGCCTGCGCATCGTTACACGGAGAATAATCATAATGAAGTCAGAAACTGAAGCATGCCGCGTGAAAACACGGCATAGCGAGTACTCGTTAGCTCTACCTGTTATCGCCTTAGTTGTCCTGACTCTGTGGGGCAATACTCAGAGTTTACCCGCCGTAGCTGGCATTAATATCCTCGCACTGATCGCTATATTGAGCAGTGCGTTTAGCGTAGTGCGTCATGCTGACGTGCTGGCACACCGTTTAGGTGAACCGTACGGCTCATTAATTCTGAGCCTGTCCGTGGTTATTCTGGAAGTGAGTCTGATTTCTGCGTTGATGGCCACCGGTGATGCTGCTCCGGCGCTGATGCGCGATACGCTTTACTCCATCGTGATGATCGTCACCGGGGGTTTGGTTGGTTTTTCATTGCTGCTCGGTGGACGTAAATTTGCCACCCAGTTTGTCAATCTGGCCGGTATCAAACAGTATTTAATTACGCTGATCCCGCTGGCGATCATCGTTTTAGTGTTACCAATGACCTTCCCCGGTGGCAACTTCACCACGGGTCAAGCGCTTATGGTGGCAGCCATTTCCGCCGCGATGTACGGCGTGTTCTTGCTGATCCAAACCAAAACGCACCAAAGTCTGTTTGTTTACGAGCATGAAGATGACGGCGATGATCCGAGCGATCCGCATCACGGTAAACCTTCGGCTCATAGCAGCGCATGGCACGCCGGTTGGTTAGTGGTGCATTTGATTGCCGTTATTGCGGTCACCAAATTCAATGCGAATCCGCTTGAAAGCCTGCTCAGCACGCTGAATGCGCCGCAGCAGTTCACCGGTTTCTTGGTTGCTCTGCTGATTTTGTCGCCAGAAGGATTGGGGGCATTGAAAGCCGTATTGGCCAATCAGGTGCAGCGCGCCATGAACCTGTTCTTCGGTTCCGTGCTAGCCACCATCTCACTGACGGTGCCTGCGGTCACGATTATTGCTACCTTGACCGGCCAGCCGCTGATCTTTGCGCTGGATGCACCACAGGTAGTGGTGATGGTTGCCGCATTGATGCTGTGTCAGGTTTCATTTAGTACAGGGCGTACTAACGTTCTGAACGGTGCCGCTCACCTGGCTCTGTTTGCCGCGTACCTGATGACGATATTCTTGTAACCGATTCAAACTGAAAAAACGGCGCCATTCTCGCGCCGTTTTTTTATGACTAGCCAATTTCACCCTGCACGCTTATCCCAACCTCGACAGCATAACCCCCGTCACAATCACCAAACTGGCGGCAATCCTTGCTTTCCCCATCGGCTCTTTCAATAACCACACCGAAAATATCATGGCGAATAGCACGCTACTTTCACGCAGCGCGGCAACAACGCCAATCGGTGCCTGAGTCAACGCCCAAATCACAATACCGTAGGCCAGCAGCGACATCGTTCCCCCCGCTAAACCCCCCCGCCAGTTGCGCTTAATCTGCCCCCAGGTTTTCCCTCGCTGATGCAGCCATAACAGCGGCAGCATAATGATCCCGTTGAGCGTAAACAGCCACAGCGTGTAAGTCAGCGGAGCTTCGGCGGCGCGGGCTCCGGCGCCATCTGACAGCGTATAGCCTGCGGTAAACATGGCGGTGATTAAGGCATAGCGCACGGCTTTACCATTCAATTTTCTGCGCCCACCACCGCGTAGCGCCATTAGCAGCACGCCTGAAACCAATACCAGCGCACCGATAACGCCTAACAGAGGTGGATATTCACGCAAAAAAAGCGCGCTGAGCATCATTGCCAACAGCGGCGCACTGCCGCGCGCTAGCGGGTAAATTTGGCCGAGATCCCCTTGTCCATAGGCGCGGCTAAGAAACAGACAATAGCCAGTGTGCAGCACCAGAGAGAGTAACAGCCACGGCAACGATGAGAGGTTTGGTAAGCCGACCCACGCTAAGCCGCACAGCGAAACCGCCCCGGAGAAAATCGCAATCAGCGCCACGCCAACAAAGCGTTCCTCACCGATTTTAACAAGGGTATTCCAGCTCGCATGCAGCAATGCGGCACACAGCACTGCCAGAAAAACCGGGGTCGTCATACCAACTTCTCACTAAATTAATCGAGATACCAACAGCATAAAGTCTCCACGCTGGATTGTCATAAATACGTCATAGAAGTGTTATGTCTAGGCGATTAAATAAGCAAGGCCACCCGAAGGTGGCCCTGAGAGCAAAATTGGATGGGGAAAAGCTTATTGGTATGCGTTTAAGGTGCGCTGGCAAAGCGCCGAGCGAACGCAGTCTTGGCTGTCGAAGCGGATAATACTGACCATCCCATCCTCGGTGAAGCGTTGCAGCGCATCTTCGAGGCCGGATTTCACTCCGCGAGGCAAATCACATTGGGTAATGTCGCCGTTAACCACCACGGTGACATTTTCCCCCAGACGGGTGAGGAACATTTTCATTTGGCTAGCCGTGACGTTTTGCGCCTCATCGAGGATCACAAAGGCGTTTTCAAAGGTGCGGCCACGCATATAAGCGAAAGGTGCAATTTCCACCTTGCCGATTTCAGGACGTAAGCAATATTGCAGGAATGAAGCCCCTAAACGTCGAACCAGAACGTCATAGACCGGGCGGAAATACGGTGCAAATTTCTCGGACACATCCCCAGGTAAGAAACCGAGATCTTCATCGGCCTGTAATACGGGGCGCGTAACGATAATACGGTCGACTTCTTTATGGATCAGCGCTTCGGCCGCTTTCGCTGCGCTGATGAAGGTTTTCCCGCAGCCTGCTTCGCCTGTTGCGAAGATTAACTGTTTGGATTCAATTGCAGACAGATAAGCGACCTGTGCTTCCGTTCTGGCCGTGACTGGCGCGTTATCACGTTTTTCCCGCGCCATGCCAATGGTTTCAATACCGCCCATCTGAACTAGAGAGGCAGCCTGATCTTCCTCGCGCTGACGTTGACTACGACCATCACGTTTGACTACACGTTTAGCCTCACGACGCGCTCTGATAACAGCTTTCTGTTTTCCCATTTTGGCACCTTACAGTTGGTTTCAATCGTCATTCCACGTTTCATGAACGAACTGTCACTCGCTTATCTGAGAACCTCCTCATAGGATAGAGACGTGCTGAATACGAACCCACGCGCGAAGCCAATCCCTGCGGCGCGCAGTCGTAACCGATAAAATGAAGATAGAGGAATAGATAAATTTTTCGGGGAAGAAAGCCGTGACGCCCATTTTGCTGCGTCGACTTTTTGGCTGTCAGAGACAACCCGTTGAATGGTACTGATTTGACATCGTGCTAGCCCAGGTAAGGACTGTTTCATCCGCGCTCCTCACAAACCTGCTGGTTCAATAACCTGCGTTGATGTGAATACTTCCGTCGCCTCATGAAAATGTACTGCTTAATAATGACAGTATAATGACAATGTTAATATTTTCACCACTTATTGTTAATAAAGATTTAACTTTACTATTAATTCTCTGACAGCCAGCCAAAAGCGCCATAATTATGTTATAAACATGGCTAATATTCTTTCTTTTACGCGGCTTCATGAAATTAACCACCTACACCGATTTTGGCTTACGCGCTCTGATGTATCTGGCTTCAATGCCCTACGGTCAGCGCACTAGCGTGGGCGAAATTGCCACCCATTACGATATCTCACGTAATCATATGGTCAAAGTGGTGGCGCAATTAGTGGGGTTAGGCTACATCCATGCGGTACGCGGCAAAGGCGGCGGCATAGAACTGGGCAAGCCAGCAGCAGAGATCAATATCGGTCAGGTGATCCGTGCGTTAGAGAGCAATCTCAGCGGCATTGACTGCAATTCACCCGGCTGCAAACTGATAAAAATCTGCAAGCTACAGGCCGCGCTAAAAGTCGGCATGGAAGCATTTTTAACGGCGATGGAAGACTTCACGCTGGCCGATTTGGTCAGCAATCGCGGCGAGATTATCGCGATTCTGGGCATTCCCGCAGAGTAAAAAGCATCAAGGCGGGACACATTTTCCCGCCTTGATTAGATACCTTCAGAACGTCGCAAACACATCAGTGCTATGCCAGCCTTAGGTGATTAGAAGCCTAAACTTCCCAGCAAATCATCTACCTGCTCCTGATTCGCCACTATACCTGGGCCATTTTGGTTCATCTGCGGGCCATTAAGTAGACCATCGTTGTCACGTTTTGGTTTTGCCGTCACATCTGGAATGTTTTCGACCAACACCGCCAACAGTTCTTTTTCGATTTCTTGCACCACGCCCATCATGCGCTTGATAACCTGACCAGTAAGGTCTTGGAAATCCTGTGCCATCATAATTTCAAGCAACTGAGCATGCGTGAACGCCGTGTGTTCTGGCACCGCAGCCAAATAGCTACGTGTGTCAGAAACCAAAACGCGCGCATCAGAAAGCTCGATAGGATTTTCAAACCACTCATCCCAACGCACTTTTAAATCTGTCGCCCCTTTTTCTAACGTCGTTTGACGTGGCTGAGCCGCTTCAACACAGTTTAAAGCACGCTCTGCGGCCTGAGCCGTCATCTGCACCACATAATCTAAACGATCGCGGGCATCTGGAATCGCTTCTGCCGCCTGTGCAATAGCCTGATCCAGCCCAAGTTCTTTTAGGCTGTCGCGTAACATGCGAGTTAATTGCCCAATTCGAGCAATTATATCGTTGGCCGTCACCGCATCAGTTGCAGGCATAGGATGTTCGTTCATTGTGACTCCTTAGATCCCCAACTTTTCAAAAATCTTATTCAGCTTTTCTTCTAGCGTTGCTGCCGTAAACGGTTTAACGACGTAGCCGCTGGCACCTGCCTGCGCTGCTGCAATAATGTTTTCTTTTTTCGCTTCCGCGGTCACCATCAATACCGGTAATGTTCCCAGACTGCCGTCGGCGCGAATCGCCTGCAACAGTTGCAGACCATCCATGTTGGGCATGTTCCAATCGGAAACCACAAAATCAAACGCCCCTGTGCGCAGCTTGGTTAACGCATCGGCGCCATCTTCCGCTTCTTCTACATTGTTAAAACCCAGCTCTTTAAGCAGGTTTCTTACGATGCGGCGCATTGTGGCAAAATCATCGACAACCAAAAAACGCAGATTCTTATCCGCCATACTGACTCCTCAAAAGTCCCCCTCAGCAGGGAACGTTAAATACGCAGCGCCTGTCCGGCGCTAATTTGCGTCAGCATTCGCTGACTGACTTGTTGCAGATCGACCACTTCATCGACGCCGCCCGTTAAAATGGCCTCTCTCGGCATGCCAAACACCACACAACTGGCTTCATTTTGCGCGATGGTATAAGCCCCTGCCTGATGCATTTTGAGCATTCCCGCTGCGCCATCGTTACCCATACCGGTTAAAATCACGCCCACCGCGTTGCGTCCTGCATAGCGCGCCACCGAGTCAAACAGCACATCAACCGAAGGCCGATGACGGTTAACCGCAGGGCCTTGATGCAGGCGTACAATATAGTTGGCACCGCTGCGCGCCAGCTCCAGATGCATATCCCCCGGCGCAATGTAGGCATGCCCTGGCAATACGCGTTCGCCCTCTTCGGCTTCCTTGACGGTGATCTGGCACAGTTTGTTCAGGCGCTCGGCAAACGAACGCGTAAACCCCGGCGGCATATGCTGGGTAATCAGCAGCGCGGGGCTTGATGACGGCAGCGGCTGTAGCACATGGCGAATCGCCTCGGTTCCGCCCGTTGATGCGCCAATCGCAATCAGTTTTTCACTGCTGAGCAACGGGGTATGGCTAAGCGTCACCGGCTTCACCGGCATCGTGCCGCGCGCAGGCAGACGCGCTTTCGCCGCCGCACGCACTTTATCGGCAATCATTTCGCTGTAGGCCAGCATGCCTTCGCGGATCCCAAGCTGAGGTTTGGTGACGAAATCCACCGCGCCAAGCTCCAGCGCCCTAAGCGTAATTTCTGAGCCTTTACCCGTTAACGACGACACCATCACCACCGGCATCGGACGTAAACGCATCAGCTTTTCAAGAAAATCGATGCCGTCCATGCGCGGCATTTCAACGTCTAGCGTGAGCACCTGCGGATTAAATTTTTTGATCAGATCGCGAGCCACCAGCGGATCTTGCGCCACCGCGACCATTTCCATATCAGGATGGCTATTAATAATCTCGGTCATCAATTGACGCATCAGCGCTGAATCATCAACGCACAACACCCGAATTTTACTCATCGACTCTCCTTGGACAGCCCATACACGGTTTGTCCGCGCAAATAAAACTCTTGGCTGATATGGCTAAAGTTTTCCGAATGCCCCGCAAACAACAACCCGCCGGGTTTCAATAGTTTGATAAAGCGATTGAGAATGCGCGCCTGAGTTTCTTTATCGAAATAAATCATTACGTTGCGACAAAATATGGCGTCAAACGGCCCCGGCAGATCCCACTGAGGAGCCAGCAGATTCAGCATTTGAAACTGTACCCGCTGGGCAAGCTCTGGCCTGACACGGACAAAGCCTTCCTGAGGCCCTGTGCCGCGCAGAAAAAAGCGTTGCAGCTGCGAAGGCGTAAGATGCTTGGTTTCTTCTTGTCGATAAACGCCGCGCACCGCTTTCTCTAACACCTGTGTATCGATATCGCTCGCCCAGACCTGCGGCCCCACTGGCGTAGTGCCTAACGCTTCCGCAAGGGTCATCGCGATCGAATAAGGCTCTTCTCCCGAAGATGCCGCCGTACTCCACACACAGTAGTTGTGTGGCCGCTTACGCGCATGCTCCGCTAAAATCGGGAAGTGGTGCGCTTCGCGAAAAAAAGCGGTTAAATTCGTGGTTAATGAATTAATAAACGTTTGCCACTCTCCGTGGCTCTGGCTGCTTTCTAATAACGCCAAATACGCGCCAAAATCATTCAGATTCAGTGCACGTAAACGCCGCACTAGTCGGTTATAAACCATCTCCCGCTTATGATCGGCCAACACGATCCCTGCGTGTTGGTAAATAAGTTGGCTGATGCGACGAAAATGGGCGTCTGCCAGAGGCACTCTCTGCATCATCAATGCAGGTACCTGAGCATCATCGTTTCCTGACTGTGTAAATAAATTCGCCATCACTCACCCAATTTGCAATACGCGGGCAGAGAACCTCCACCCGCGATTAACTACCGTTTAGCCGGTGCTAAATCGGTTGCCATACATCTTTGTCCTTGGGCAGCGACTGCTCTGAGTTGGCAATAGGATCATCGACAACTCGAGCAGCAGGTGCTGATACCAGATGGAACGCGGCAACAGAGCGGGTTAGAGCATTTGCTTGTTCTTCAACCGCCTGCGTCGCTGATGCAGCCTCTTCGACCAGTGCCGCGTTCTGCTGCGTCACCTGATCCATTTGCGTTACCGCCAGGGCAACTTGTTCTATGCCTCGGCTCTGTTCATCGGAAGCAGAGGAGATTTCCCCCATAATGTCGGTGACGCGAGCCACCGAACGCACCACTTCATCCATGGTGTTACCGGCGTTTTCAACCAGCGCCGATCCCTGCTTCACACGGCTGACTGAATCGTCAATCAGCCCTTTAATTTCTTTTGCTGCCTGCGCGCTGCGTTGCGCCAAATTACGAACCTCTCCGGCGACCACGGCAAAACCACGACCTTGTTCACCAGCACGTGCCGCCTCAACCGCCGCATTCAGTGCCAGAATGTTGGTTTGGAAAGCAATGCCGTCGATCACGCTGGTGATATCGCCAATTTTCTGTGAGCTGGTAGCAATCTCGTGCATGGTGCGCACGACGTTACCCACAATTTCGCCGCCGGACGTTGCCGTTCCCGAGGCTTCTTTAGCCAAGCGTGCTGCCTGACGTGCGTTATCGGCGTTCTGTTTTACCGTTGCGGTCAACTGTTCCATGCTGGCCGCGGTTTCTTCCAGCGAAGCGGCCTGCTGTTCGGTACGCGAAGAGAGATCGTTGTTACCCGATGCAATCTCTTGCAGACCGTTATAAATCGCGTCGGAACCTTGGCGGACGGTTAGTACCGTCTTGGCCAGCGACTGCTGCATTTTTTGCAGGCTGCCAAACAGCTGGCTCAGTTCATTACGGCCAAAAACGTGAATTTCGGCTGAAAGATCGCCTTCGGCAATACGATCAAAATGCGCCCGCATGGTATTCAGCGGACCAATCAGCATTTTGCGCAGCCAATACAGCGAGCATAAAATCACGATAATCAGCATTGCTACGGCCCCCACCACCATCAGCATTGAGAGGGTGTAGGAGTTTTTATTTTCCGTTGCCGATTTTGCCAGCACATCATCTACGTGCTGGGTGTAGGCCTGTGTCTGAACTTCAAACAGGTCTTGGACTTTCTGCGTAGGCTGATCCATGAAGCCTTGCAGATCGCCTTTCTCTAATAACGCAATGAGCTCGCGTAGCGTGGTACGGAGATTCTCGTAGCTCACTTTGGTGGTTTCGGTCAGCTCAATACCTTCTTTGGTTACGCGCGGTATGGCTAAGAACTGATTAAAATAGAGATCCGCTTTTTGCAGCGATGATCGCGTGCCCGCCATCAGCTCGTTGACTTTTTCCTGTGGGACTTTCAACGCAGCCCTAGTGCCAGCACGGTTAAGCGTGTTACGTGCCTGTAGCAAAGCAACCCATGACTGATTCAGCGCTTCTCGCTGATCGTTAACGATCTGAACGTTAGAAAAGTTGTTGTTATCGGAACGAATCGACATAAATGACAAGCCGGTAGATCCTAATTGCAGCAGACAAAACACCATCAGCAGCAGGAATAGACTGGTTGATACTCGGATTCGGTTAAACACGATGCTTTCCTTTTGGGCCGGTTCGTTTGTAGGGTTCCCGGCACTGTCACGTTTAATGATTTCCAACGCCATTGGCGCAGTGTTGCCAGCGACAACGCCAATGCGCGGAAGACATACTCATAATTTCAAGGTGCAGCTCGCTTAAACATAAAGCACATAAATACATTTCAGCTGTTCTGTGAGGCAGTTTTGGCTGCCACACAGAGGGTGATCTTCGCCACCGTGTTGCTGTTTAGATCGTCATAGCGAAAACTTAAAACGTTTCCCAATTGTCCCCAGTCTCCGCAGCTGCGATACGCGGTGCAGGCGTGGAAATAACCGGTTTGACGCTACGACTTTCGCCAATGTCTTCTTTGAAGTCTTGTTGGATACGGAATACAGATACAGCCTGCGTTAACATGCTAGCCTGCTCTTCCAAGGCAGCCGCAGCAGAGGCCGATTCTTCAACCAACGCGGCGTTTTGCTGGGTAACACGGTCCATTTCAGACACCGCCTGACCGACCTGATCGATCCCACGGCTTTGCTCATCCGACGCAGAGGCAATTTCCCCCATAATGTCGGTGACGCGCGTCACCGCACTGACGATATCACCCATGGTTTCACCCGCGCTTTCCACTAAGGTTGAACCGATATCCACGCGATTAACGGAATCTTCAATCAGACCTTTGATCTCTTTAGCAGCCTGAGCACTGCGCTGGGCTAGGTTTCGTACCTCTCCGGCTACAACTGCAAAACCACGTCCTTGTTCACCGGCACGCGCAGCTTCAACGGCCGCATTCAGCGCCAGAATATTGGTTTGGAAAGCGATACCGTCGATCACGCTGGTGATGTCAGCAATTTTTTGCGAACTGCCCGCAATTTCGTGCATGGTTTGCACCACGTTAGCCACGACTTTACCGCCGCGCTGTGCGGTTTCAGAGGCACTCAATGCAAGATGGCTAGCCTGACGCGCATTTTCGGCGTTTTGTTTTACCGTTGCCGTTAGCTGTTCCATGCTGGCAGCGGTTTCTTCCAACGATGCGGCCTGCTGTTCGGTACGTGAAGAGAGATCGTTATTGCCGGCTGAGATTTCACTCGCCCCGCTATAAATGGCGTTAGCACCTTGGCGCACGTTACCCACGGTACGAACCAACTCACCCTGCATATGTTTAAGGCTTGCGGCTAGCTGTCCCATTTCATTGGTGCCGTTAACATCAATGCTGCGCGCCAGATCGCCGTTGGCGATATGCTTGATACTGCCAATTAAGCGATTCAACGGCACGATCAGCGTTCTGCGGATACCAAACCAAACCAGAATAATCGCGGCGGCGACCAAGGCCAGAACACCGACTAAGATCCACATCGCCATGCTGTAAGAGCTGTTGTTATCATCAACGGCTTCCTGATACAGACGATCGTTTTGAGTCAAATAGGTGACGTAGCTTTTCTCAAAGCCATCTTGATAACCCTGAGTCGGCTGGTCAAAGAACTCATTGATTTTGCCAGTAGACAACAGCTGAATAAGCTCAGACAGCGCACCGTGCAGGATATCGTAGTGACGTTTTAATTCGGCTGTCGCATCTTGGCTTTGACGTGGATCGATAGGCAGCGCTTCATATTCGGCCCAGCGCCCTTCCGCCTGTTGTAGCGTACTTTTGGCAATTTGCAGTAAATCATCGACCGTCGCACCGCTGCCCGTTTTGTTAACATCCATCATGTAGCGAATGCCTGCACGGTTTAGCGTGTTTCGTGTCTGCAGCAAGGCTACCCAACTTCCGTTCAGCGTAGACTGCTGCTGTCGGATGGTTTGTAAAACAGTGAAGTTTTCCTTGTCGTTTTTCAGGGCGTTAAAGAACAATCCTCCGGATGTCATTTGCAAAATACCAAACAACCCCAGCACCAACAGCAAACTGGTGACAACTTTTATACGGTTTAACATGGTTTCTCATTCTCGGTACGTCGGATAGAAGGGATATCGGCGTAGCTGAGAAAAACTTTATGGGGAAAGTATTTTTTATTCGGAGTTTTTGTTGCGGCGTTTTTGCTACCCCCTCCCAGCCTCCCCCTTCTCAGGGGGAGGGGCACACCGAGCGCTGATGATAAAATAGAGCTAAGTTCGGCTCCCTCCCCTGCGAAGGGGAGGGTTGGGGTGGGGTCATTTCAATGGGGCAATATCAAAGTTACGCCGTAACACTTTCCACCAGCGCCATTTCTTCGCTGCTTAACAGCTTTTCAATATCAACCAAAATCAGCATACGCTCGCCCAGTGAACCTAAACCAGTCAGGTATTCGGTGGATAACGTGACGGCAAATTCAGGGGCAGGACGGATCTGATCGGTGGTTAACGACAGCACGTCAGATACACCATCCACCACGATCCCAACCACGCGCTGGCTAAAGTTGAGCACGATCACTACGGTATTATCGTTGTAGGTCACGTTTTCTTGTAAGAACTTCACACGCAGATCGATGATCGGCACAATGACGCCGCGTAGATTGGTGACACCTTTGATAAACGCAGGCGTATTAGCAATACGCGTGACCTGATCATAGCCACGGATCTCTTGTACTTTTAAAATATCGATGCCGTACTCTTCATCGCCGAGAGTGAAAACCAGAAACTCCTGCCCTACAGTTTCTCCCGCCAGTTTGGTTACAGAAGCCAGTCCTGTCATGTTAGTTCACCTTTATGCACAAATTACTTGGGTATAAGAGCCAGCAGTCACCTGCTGGCTAAAATAAAACGTTCACGCTATGCCGCAGATACCGCGACGCGTTTTTCACGGTTGATGTTCTGCAACGCGGCGACGTCCACAATCAACGCGACGCTGCCATCGCCGAGGATCGTGGCGGCAGAAATCCCTGGTACTTTTCGATAGTTGGTTTCCAGATTTTTCACCACCACTTGGTGCTGCCCAACGAGCTGATCAACCAGCAACGCATAGCGACGTCCCGCACTTTGCAAAATGACCACAATGCCCTGCATGGCATCGGTTTTAGCCCCTTGCACTTCAAACACGCTGTAAAGTTCAACCAGCGGTAAGTATTCGCCGCGCACTTGCAGCACGCGCTCTCCGCCCGCTAAGGGATAGAGATCTTCTTCACGAGGCTGAAGGGATTCCATCACCGCATTTAATGGCAGAATGAAGACTTCGTTATTCACTTTAACGGACATGCCGTCGAGAATTGCCAGCGTTAACGGCAACACGATGCGGATCGTGGTGCCCTTCCCACCCTGCGATTGAATTTCTACGTGGCCGCCCATCTCCTGAATATTTCGCTTCACAACGTCCATACCCACGCCGCGTCCAGACACATCGGTGACCTGTTCTGCGGTGGAGAAGCCCGGCGCGAAAATCAGCAATCCAACTTCGTCGTCGGTCATGCTGTCGCTTACCGCCATTCCCTGAGAACGCGCCTTCGCCAAAATACGCTCACGGTTGAGCCCTGCACCGTCATCACGGACTTCGATGTAGATATTGCCGCCCTGATGTTCCGCAGAAAGCGTCAGATTTCCTACCGCGCTTTTTCCCGCAGCGACACGAACTTCTGGTGTTTCAATGCCGTGATCGAGACTGTTGCGTACCAAGTGCGTTAACGGATCGATAATGCGTTCAATCAGGCTCTTATCTAATTCGGTTGAGCTTCCGAGCAAGGTAATTTCTACCTGCTTGTTTAGCTTGCTGGCTAGATCGCGTACCTGCCGTGGGAAGCGGCTGAATACGTACTCCATCGGCATCATACGAATCGACATCACCGACTCTTGCAGGTCGCGCGCATTGCGCTCTAGCTGACCAAGGCTGTTGAGCAAATCGCCGTGCTCTACCGGATCGAGCATGTCTGAACGCTGCGCGAGCATAGACTGGGTAATTACCAGCTCGCCAACCATGTTAATCAGCTGATCGACTTTCTCCACGGCTACGCGAATACTGGTACTTTCAGCCGCTTTGGCTGGGCGTTTTGGTGCTTCGGTCTGCCGCGGGGCGGCCTGCTCAGGAACCAGTTTTAATTCTGGTGCTGCGGCTGGTGATACAGGCTGAGCGGGAACAGCTGTATTTTCAGCCGGCGCTGTCGCACCGTGATTAAACGAAATTTGCTCAGGTTCCAACACAAAGCAGAGAACGGCGGCAATATCGTCTTCGCTGGCTGTGGTCTCCAGAATAGCGTCTAATCCGTGCTCGGTTTCAGCGTGTTGGCGGATAGTGCCTAAATTGCCCAGTTCTTCCAGCATCAGCGGTACTTCTTGCGACTTCAGCCCGCATAGGGAAAGAGAAATACACCCTTCTGGCACCGCCATTTCGCCGGTTTCGTTATTGTTGCCTGCGGTAGTTGCACTCTCTTGCGCGACCACTTTGAGATGTTGGGCGTCGGCGGCCTCGGGCTCATTGGTTTCTTGAGCTTCTAACGCCAGTTGCCTTAATGCCTGACAGATATACTCAAAACTAGCGTGATCGGGATCCTGAGTGGATTTATAGGCATCGAGCTGGTCCTGCATAATATCTTTGGTTTCCAGAAACAGGTTGATGATATCAGTGCTCAGTCGCATTTCATGACGACGTGCACCATCGAGTAAGTTTTCCAGCAAATGGGTGGTTTCTTGCAAGATGTTGAAACCAAACGTCCCCGCGCCCCCTTTGATGGAGTGCGCGGCACGGAAAATCGCATTAAGTTGTTCAATATCTGGCTCTTCAGGATCCAGCTCCAACAGGTGCTGTTCCATATCTGCCAGCAGTTCGTCGGCTTCATCAAAAAATGTTTGATAAAACGCAGTAATATCCATGCTCACAGGTCACCTCTTTTCGGTCGGTGTTGTTGTAATAATGTGGTCATTCATCGGTGCTAATGGACTGGCTTGCACCGGCGACGCCTGTGGCGCAAGGTTTACCGCGCCTCCTACGCTCCACTGCTTCATTGCCGCAGGATTAGAAAAATCCATCTCCTGACTTTCTGAATTCTCATGTTCAATGTTGTGCTGGGCGCTTTTGTTTAACACTAAAATACTGATACGACGGTTTATCGCAGCGTCACTCGATTGGGATTTCAAACTCATGGTGTCGGCCATGCCGACCACGCGCAGAATTTTTCCTTCGGCAAGTCCACCGGCGATCAGCTCGCGGCGCGATGCGTTGGCGCGATCGGCAGATAGCTCCCAGTTGCTGTAGCCTCGTTCGCCGCTGGCGTAAGGCAAGTCATCCGTGTGTCCCGACAAGCTAATTTTGTTCGGCACATCATTCAGAATCGGCGCAATGGCATGCAAAATATCGCGCATATAGGGCTCAACTTTGGCACTGCCGTTTTCAAACATCGGGCGATTCTGGCTATCAATAATCTGAATACGTAAACCTTCGTCCATCATGTTAATCAGCAAATGCGGCTGTAATGCTTTTAGTCTTGGATCGGTCAGGATGAGCTGATCGATCTGTTTGCGCAGTTTTTTAAGCCGTTCGCTGTCTGCTTTGGTGGCTGGGTCCGGCATGGATTTCGCAACCTCGCCCTCTTTTTGCATCATGTCGTCACCACCGCCAGGAATTGGGCTGGTGCTGGCGCTTGAACGGTCGCCGTGAGTTAACGCAACGGCTAACGGCGTTCGAAAGTACTCAGCAATCTTGGTCAGTTCTTGCGGGCTGGCGATGGCCAGCAGCCACATCACCAAAAAGAACGCCATCATTGCCGTCATAAAATCGGCATAGGCAATTTTCCATGAGCCGCCATGATGCCCCCCCTTATGGGAGGACTTCCGTTTTTTAACCAGAATTATCGGGCGGTTGCCATTTTTCATACTTCCTCTTCCACCGCCGACTGTTGTACCGCAGGCGCTTTCACCTGACGCACATGCTCTTCAAGTTCGATAAACGAAGGGCGCTCGGTGGAGTACAGCGTTTTACGTCCGAATTCGACCGCAATTTGTGGCGCGTAGCCATGCAGGCTCGACAGCAACGTGGTTTTCACGCACTGCATCATCTTGACGGTTTCGGCACAATTTTGGCGCATCAAAGACGCCAGCGGAGAAACAAATCCATACGCCAGCAGAATCCCCAAGAACGTACCGACCATCGCATGAGCAATCAGCGCGCCCAGCTCTGCGGCAGGACGATCGGCTGAGGCTAAGGCATGAACAACGCCCATGACCGCAGCCACGATGCCAAAGGCCGGCAGCGAATCCCCGACCATCGCCAAGCTGTCTGCCGGACCTTCAGCCTCGCTTTCGAAGGTTTCAATCTCTTCGTCCATCAGCGCTTCAATTTCAAAAGCATTCATGTTGCCGCTTACCATCAATCTCATGTAGTCCGTGATGAACTCGATGAGGATCTTATCGGCAAGAATGCGGGGATAATTAGAGAAAAGTTCACTTTCTTGTGGGTTTTCAATATCGCGTTCGAGTGTGAGCATGCCTTGCTGGCGCGCTTTCGCCAGTAAGAGGTACATCAAACCCATGACATCCATGTACAGTGCTTTGTTATATTTAGCACCGCGCCCCAGCTTGGGCAGCGTGCGCAACGTCGCTTTGATGGCTTTGCCGTTGTTGCCAACGATAAATGCGCCAATACCAGCACCGGCAATGATGAGCAGCTCAGCGGGCTGATACAGAGCACCAAGATGCCCCCCAACGATCATGTAACCGCCAAGCACGGCGATAGTTACAACGGCATAACCCAATAGAATAAGCACGCGAATTCCTTAATGCTTAGAATGGAAATTGGGTGTAACGCGCTGTCCAGAAGGACGGAGAAGAAGAATTCAGAAGCCGTCAGATGACGGCTCGAAAGGAAGTTAACCGGTGGTTTAGCTAAACAATAGCCTTCTTGCTACCCCACCGATCGTCGACCTATAAGACTGATTGCCTCAATCAAGTTACACCACGCGTTTCTCTTGCTCATTGAGCAATTGTGGGAACATATCGGCAAGATTGTCAGAAAGTTTACGTTTTTTTATCGCACGTGACGGCGGTTGGCACAAACTGCAAACAAACGTGCTGAGCGGTTGATGCGCATGCGCAATAAACGAGCCACCGCAGCAAGAGCATGGAGAAGACTCCAGCATCCCGCTATCCACAAAGCGAACCAATGTCCAAGCGCGTGTCAACGCCAAAACAGGCTGTTCACCCGGCATGACAGGGCATTGTTCAAGATAGAGTTTGTAGGCACGTATCACTGCCTCCACGCCACGACATAATTTACTGTTAATCATGAAGGCATAGACGTTATAGAACATCGAAGAATGAATGTTCTGTTCCCACGTCATAAACCAATCAGTTGAAAACGGTAACATGCCTTTCGGCGGAGGACTGCCTCGCAGCTCTTTGTAGAGCCGAATAAGGCGACCGCGGCTCAATTGCGTTTCACTTTCTAACATCTGAAGGCGGGCCCCCAGAGAGATAAGCTCCATCGCTAGCTGAATGTCGCGTGCTTCCTGAATAATGCTTTTTTCACTCATTATCAGACTCTTTTGTGAGGGGGGCAGGCATCTGTTGGCGAGAGCTGCTTCAGCAAATGGCTGGAAAGCATAATTCCAGTATGTATCTGCTGGAGATCGTCAACACGAGACTCTTGCGTCAATTTTTGAATCGTTTCATGGTCGCTGAAACGGAACTGGCAAACCAACTGGTTAGTTTCAGCTAATTTAACCATCTGTGGCAGGGTTAAGAGAGCCAATGAATCTGCCATTTCATTGTTGATCCCCAGCCTGAACATCGCTGAAGCCTTCTCTTCGTGAATTAGACGCTGTGCTAATAACAAATATGACAAATTGATGTCATAAATATGCTTGAGTATTTCAGAGGTACTCATTACTCCCCCTGTAAAATTTGTTTGCCAACATAATGAAACGCACCATTAACCTGTAACGCTCTAGAGGAGCGAAAAAGTAATGGCGCCTGATAACTATCTACTCAAATGAAAGCCTGACCCTATCAGAGGTCACCCCCCTAAAAAGCGGGGAATTCAACCGTAATATCTTTGGAGGTTGTATCTTAGATGTACAATTTTTCAGACTTACAATATCTAGGAATTTTACAAGCAAATAAGAATATTCCTGATTCGTGGCAACTCTACCCCCGTTTAAGAGATATATACAACGAGCGCCTCAGGTTAATTTGAGAAAAACGTGACACAGATCACATAAAATCAGTAAATAAATATTACGAATGATTTAATAGTTCATTAATGCGTCAAAGATTGCGACCTCTTCATCGAGGCGCTAAGCGATTGAATCTCAAACACATCACATACAAAAAACACATAAAAAAAGCAGGTATTTCGAGTTAAAAATCCTTAAATCTTAAATTAAAAGCTTAAAACGCTACTTATATAGCTTTTGTAGATATTTAGCCCTACATCCATGTTGAAAGTATGTTTTCTATAAATAACCCATGTAAATTATGTTGCTGCTAGTATAGATTTTCACTGCCATTTACAGCATTAAAACGAAACATCATTTTATAATTTTAAGCTATCTTTTTCCCTATGTAGAATAACAGTGAATAATGTGAAATACGTCACGGTGTAATCGGTTTCATTGCAGACTAAAACCAACTTAATACCTTTCGATTTATGTTTTATTCGGCCTATTTTTGCCTCGTTAATACCTATAGACTCAATATTTATATGTAATTGCGTAATCTATTTTTGTTATTAAATACGCTATCCCTAGCTCTTTATGGCAATACCCTCCAACACGAATAACCATAAAGAGTTAGTGGTAATGCATAGCTCACGTATCAATACATTCCCTATATCCGTTTTTTTTTGCCCTCCTCGCCCACGATACTTCGCAGTCGCTGGATTAGACATAAGTGCTATTTTCCGATGAGGTAAAACTGGTTGTGATTTTCCCCACAGCTTGACTGTGGTCTATTCTTTATCATGGTTATATTGTCATAGGGAATGGAGGCAGATATGAGCTACAGGAGAGTACTCGTTGCCGTTGCTCAAGCACCGGACAGCATCAAACTCGTTGAAAAAGCCATCGCAATCGTTCGCCCCTATCAGGGTGAAATTACACTACTAACCTTGTGCAATGAGGCCGACCTTTGCTCCAGTTTTGCGGGGTCGATGCTGGGCTCCTTACGTGAGCTTATTCATGAAGAGGCCAATCTGTTTTTAGAGCAACTACGTTCACAGGCAGACTATCCGATTAGCCGCACTATCATTTGTAACGGCGAGTTGGCTGATGGCGTGATTTATGCTTGTAACGAGAGCCCAATGGATTTAGTGATTTGTGGTAATCACTGTGAAGGGTTCCTAAAGCGCATTTTAAACTCGGCAACCCACATTATCGACAAAACGCATACGGATGTTTTAATCGTGCCGCTTTAAGGGCGATTCCTAATTTCTGCCTCGTTTGGATACTTATCCACCAGCAAGGCAAAGACATTGATGCCGTGAGGGTCATTTTTGGCTAATCTTGATCGGGTTATACACTATAAAGAAGCAGATCGACTCAGTCTGCTCACTGCAATGTCGTAGGAGAACACCCATGGATCAAGATTTACAAGATGCGGGTTACCGCCTGTATCACGGCAAAGAAATTGACGTCTATTTTAATCTCAGCATTTGCCAACATTCCGGCAACTGCGTCAGAGGAAATAGCAACCTATTTAAACTGAACCGTCAGCCTTGGATTATGCCTGATAACGTCGATGCCAAAACCGTGATGAGCGTTATCAATACCTGCCCCAGCGGCGCACTGAAATATCGTCAAAAATAGGGAGCTTACGGTGGAAATTCTTGAAGGTAACAACAATTTTTATGTGAATGATGCTCAAGGCAACTTGATTGCTGAGGTTGTTTTTGTGCCGACAGGCGAACATCTGGCCATTATCGACCACACCGACGTAGATGAGAGTTTGAAAGGCCAAGGCGTTGGTAAGCAATTAGTCGCCAAAGTGGTTGAGAAAATGCGTAAAGAAAATCGCAAAATTATTCCACTGTGCCCGTTCGCCAAGCATGAGTTTGACACCACGCCAGAATATCAAGATATCCGTGCCTGATTGTTTTTTGCTTTGGCGTCATGATAGGTCTTGAGCCGTTTACTCTCGGCGAGCACCAAATGCTCAAGACAGAAAAGGAATTCACATGCGTAGTTTTAAAAGTCATCTGTTTAAATATGCTATCAAGCGCCATTTTGCTCAGGCCGATCTAGACGATGTGGCTACTATGCGCAAACAAATGGATGAATTGGGAGAACGACTCCCTCTCGCTCCAGGGACGCACCTTGAAAGCGTTGAGCCATCTGGCATTTATGCTGAATGGCTCACTCCATCCAATGCCCACTCGGATGCCGCGATCCTCTATTTGCACGGTGGCGCCTATCACATGGGGTCATGTTCCAGCCACAGATCGATGGCGTCATTTATTGCAGATGCCGCCAAAATGCCTTTATTGTTGGCCGATTATCGCTTAGCGCCCGAATCGCCTTATCCCGCCGCGCTCAATGATGCAGAAACCGTTTATCGTTGGTTGTTGACCCAACCAAAAATTAATCCTAAACGCATTTTTGTGATGGGCGATTCCGCCGGTGGCGGATTGGCCTTGGCACTAACTCTGCGGATAAAATCAGATTCAGCGCTTCCTCTTCCCGCAGGCGTTGCCGTTTTAAGCCCTTGGGTCGATCTTTCGATGAGCGGTGAGTCGGTAAAAACACGCCTCACACGCGATCCTTTTTTTGCACACCATCTCCATCAAGCTGAGCGCTGTGTAAACGCGTACAGTGGTACAGCTGCGTTGACCGATCCGGGCGTGTCTCCACTATTCGGCGATTTAGCTGCGTTTCCGCCGTTATTGATTCAGGTGGGAAGTGAAGAGATTCTATATAGCGATGCCGAACGTTTTGCCCAAAAAGCCGCAAGCGCCGGTGCTGACGTGCATTTATCTCGTTGGCAGGGGATGTGGCATGTTTGGCAATATCTGGTGCCGCGCATGAAAGAGTCTCGATTGGCGATTGCCGAGATTGGTGACTTTTGCCGTAAACAGCTTAAATAAAAAAGGGAGTGGCTACGTATGCCAACTCCCTCAACAACGGCGGTCGTCTTCGGTGATTAAACGAATTTTTTCGCCTGATCCAATACCATGCCGCACACTTTGGTTTTAATTTTCGCCTTCATGTCGGTCGTCAGAGAACCTAAGTTGTTCAGATCAACGTCATCTTTACCCTGCAGATCCAAAATTCCGTTCAAACCATTCTGGTAAGATTGGCTTTCAGTTTGCGTACCCAATTTGTTCAGCAGAGAATCTTTAACAGATTCAATCTTTTGATTACCCGCTGCCAGCACGTTGTTCTGCACGCAGTAGCTCAGCACGCCACCAATGTTTGCACTGCTGGTAGATTGTAATGCCTGCGAGTTCCCGCCCATCAATGAACCCAACGCGCCGCCCAGCAACGATGTGCTGTTTGCGCCAGTAGAAGTATTCGCACTGCTAGACGAAAGCTGTTCGCTTGCGCTTTTCAGTGAGCCCATGAGATCTGCATGAGCTGCGTTCATACCCATAACACCGGCTAAAATCAGGGCCGCACGGCTCAGTTGTTTTAATTTTTGGTTCATATTTAACCTCATTCTCTTAGTGAGGCGGATAATAGGATTGCCTCTGAGAGAGATCAATATTTGTTTAATATAATCCATCTATTAAAGAATAATCTGTATCTATGGTTCATTATCAGTACAATGCACCAGAGAATTCTCACTAATCCTCATTTTCATTTTCTGGTGGTATCGCAGAAAACCGTCATGTTCAGGCCTAGAGCGCCTATGCGATAAGAGATGGAGTATTTTTAAGCATCATATTTTCAATTGTTACATTTATTTCAATGATAATTGAAGTGCGAATAAATGTTTCATTTTCCTGCCTTTCCATCCAGTCTCTTTTATAGTTAGCGCATTCCAGCTTCTCGCTTTTAATATTTTGTTTTCTACTGGCAGAACTATGCGCAAAAAAAGCCCATCGAATTCACGTGGCAATTATTTTCAAGGACGATTTGTTCTCATCTGTTTTGGTATCGTCGTTTTTCTTGTTCTTCTACTTGGCAGAGTGGGCTATCTGCAGTTGATGAACCATCCCCTGCTGGAAAAAGAAGCCGACCAGCGTTCACTGCGCTCGCTTATTACTCAGCCACTGCGGGGCACGATAACCGACCGTGAAGGCCAACCACTGGCCGTTAGCGTGGCATCAAACGATATTATTGCCGATCCTATTCACGTGCTTGAACGCGATCCCAACCTCACCAGTGCACAATGGCCTTATCTCAGCACAGCCCTTTCTATGCCAGAAAGTGACATTAAAGCGAAGATATTAGAAAACGCCCACAAGCATTTCCTCTATCTTGGCCGTCAGGTTGAATCAAATATTGCTGAATATGTGAATAAACTGCACATCTACGGCATTACCACCCCAGCAGATTCTAGCCGTTATTACCCGATGAGCGACGCCGCCTCTAACCTGATTGGTATCGTCGGAATGGATCAACAGGGGCTGGACGGCATTGAAAGTGGGTTTAATAACCTGCTACAAGGCAAACCGGGGCACCGCGTGTACCGTAAAGATCGCTACGGCAACGTGGTGAGCCTGATGGAGGACGATCCTGCGCAGCAGGCTCCAACGCTCAGCTTGAGTATCGACCGCTATTTGCAGTACGCGCTTTATTCTCATCTGCGCGAAGGCGTGCTGCTCAATAAAGCCGATTCTGGTGCAGCGGTACTGGTGGACGTGAACACCGGTGAAATTTTGGGCATGGCGAGCTATCCATCCTACAACCCGAATAACTATCAGGGCGTACCGCAGAAAGATATGCGCAACGTGGCGATCTCTGACAGTTTTGAACCAGGTTCAACGGTAAAACCTCTGGTGGTCATGGCGGGCTTAGAACGTCATTTGATCCGTCCTGATTCGGTTATCGACACAACGCCTTATCCCGTTAATGGGCACTTGATTAAAGACGTGGGCCACTGGTCACGCTTAACCATTACCGGCATCTTGCAAAAATCGAGCGACATCGGCGTGTCACATATTGCGCTGGCGATGCCGTCTGACGTACTAGTGAATCTCTATCATAGCTTCGGCTTAGGGGTATCCACCGGTCTGGGCATCGGCGGCGAAAGCAGCGGCTATTTCCCGTTACACCGCGAACGCTGGTCTGATATTGAACGCGCAACCTTCTCCTTTGGCTATGGCCTGCGCGTCACACCGCTGCAGATGGCGCGCGAATATGCCACCATCGGTTCTTTCGGCGTTTTCCGTCCGGTATCTATTACTAAAGTCACCCCGCCGGTATTAGGGACACGGGTCATGGATGAAAAAACAGTGCGCACCGTCGTTCATATGATGGAAAGTGATGCTCTCCCCGGCGGTAGCGGCGTAACTGCCGCCGTTCCGGGTTATCGTCTTGCGATAAAAACCGGTACCGCCGAGAAAATGGGCGATACGGGTAAATACGACGGCGGCTACGTCAACTATACGGCTGGCGTCGCACCCGCCAGCGATCCTCGCGTTGCATTGGTGGTGATGGTCAACCACCCGAATGCAGGCAAACACTTCGGCGGTTCAGTAGCGGGTCCGGTGTTCGGTCAGATCATGGGCGACGTTTTGCGCCACATGAATATTCCTCCCGATGCCTTAACTGAACAGCAGGCTATCAATTTAAACAACCAAACGCTGACACATAATATACAAAGCACCAACATCGTTCACAAAGGCGCTTAGCCCGACTCATACCGGATGATATCAACCACGTTGGTGTCATCCGGTGAGGGTGGTTTTTTGTTCTGTTAACCCTCTGAGCACTCAAACTTTTCACTGCAAACCCCGACAAAATTTCTGCAATTCGCTGTACTATAAAATTTGCCTCCTAAATCACACAAAGAACCCGCAGTTTCTGTTGCTATTCGAGCTCGCTCGGCATATCTTCTTGCAGCTTTGTGTCTCGACGTTAGGCATAGCGCAAAAAGTAAAATGGAAACTCCCCCATGACACACCAGAGACAATGATGACAGTGACCGTCAACATGCGAGTGGAGATGTATCCCGCGGTTAACTTTGGTGCCCTGCACCCTTTCAGATAATAAAAATGAACTTTACATCAAATCCTTTTGAGCCAAAAAATAAGGCTCGTGAACTACTGAGCCCTTATACCCTGCTCTATTTTGTTCTCGCCGCGCTGATTAATCTGGGCTTAGGCTACGAATTTAGCGCTATTTACGCCGTTGGTCTCGGCTGTTTCTTCTTACTGCTCGGCAGCTACTTACCACGTCTGCAAAAAGCAGTGCTGTTTGTCTGCACCTTAACCGCAGCATTTTACTATCCGTTTGGCCGCGTTTTCGGCCCGCCAAACTTCAACTCGATCCTCTCGCTTTACTCAACTAACCCAGAAGAAGCCGGTGAGATGATGCAGATTTTTCCCTATTGGGACTATTTGATCGCCGTCTTTATCCTGATCCTCGGCATCTTTATTTTGCGCAGAAAGACAGTGCAAATACGCCGTTGGACAATGGCTAAATCTTTGTTCTTATTTGCTTTCGTAGGTGCTTTACTGTTAGCGCCAGTGACAAACCTGCGAGCCGGTGGCGAATTCAAATTAAGCGATACCGGCTATCCGGTGGTGCGTTTTGTCGAAGACGTATCGCACGGGAAGAAAGAAGTTGAAGCCGAGATGGCGCGCATGAAAGAGCTATCTTCTGTGCCAGCCACTTGGCATGTAGACAGCGTTAAAGCCAATCGCCAAGTCTATGTGCTCGTCATTGGCGAAAGCGCCCGTCGTGATGCCCACGGCAGTTTTGGCGGTAAATGGGCCAATACGCCGTTCGAGAGCCAAGTTCCGGGCGTATTCTTCAACGATTATCTTTCTGCAGCACCTTCTACGCAGAAATCACTCGGCCAAACGCTGAATCTAGTTCGTGACGGAAAACCTGAGTACCAAAACAGTATTATTACGTTGGCCAAATCTGCGGGCTTTCATACCTATTGGTTTTCTAATCAGGGGCAAATTGGGCGCTATGACACCGTGGTGGCTAGCGTTGCCAAGCGCGCAGACGATGTACGCTTCTTGAAGAAAGGTGATTTTGAAGACGGTAAAGCCACGTCTGATTTCGATCTACTGCGCTTTACCGATGATGCTTTGCAAGCAGACACAGAAGGACCAAAACTGGTGGTATATCACCTGATCGGTTCGCATCCTAAGGCTTGCGATCGTACCGGTGACCGCTATGAGACCTTTGTTCATTCAAAAGAGACCTCATGCTATCTCTACAGCATTACTCAAACGGATAGTTTTCTCAGCCAGCTGTATAACCAGTTGAAAAGTAGCGGACAAAACTTCTCGATGATTTATTTCTCCGATCATGGCTTAGCATTCCACGAGAAAGGCACCAGTAATGAGTTCCTATCTCACGATGATAAATACCAACAAAACTATCAGGTACCGTTAATGATGCTATCTTCTGATGACACGCGTCGTCGGGCGATAAAAGCACGCCGCTCAGCAGAAGACTTTTTAGTGCTGTTCTCTGAATGGACCGGAATTAAAAGCCAAGAAATTGCGGCTAAATATCAGTTTATTTCCAACCAAAAGCGCCCTTCTCCAACGGTAATGAATTTTGCATTAAAGCAGGTGCCTTACAGCTCTTTGGGAAACGATCCTTTTACGCCTAAAGCGACACCGGCGACCATGCATAAATAATTCGCCAATCCGGATTTAATCAGCCCTACATTGCAAACTGTGCTGTGGGGCTTTTTTATATCATCTTATTTTCCGCTAACGCTTACCTATTATAGTTATTTACCGCCCCCACTATTTCCTCATTATATAGAGATATCCCCCCCCCATTTTCCTGAGCGAATAGTTATATTATTTCAGTTGCATAACAATATTACTGTCACTCAGACAACACGAAATGTAGCGCTACTTTTACAGCGCCCCAAATTTAACCCAGAAAATTCCTATTGAGAATTATTTCTTACACCACTTCAGATAAGTTAAACTAGTGCAAGGAGTGTCGTACTTCGCTCAGCAAATATTGCCTACCAAAAAAAAATAACATTCTGTTTTATATGAATTATTTCTTTAAGGTAACGCCACCTAAATTGGGCGGATGCAAAACAGGAAGCAAGACGCTCACTTAAAACTATAATGTTAAAATAAAGTCATTAAGCATTGATATATTGTAAACACATTGCGTTATTGGAGTAATAATATGTTTTTGAAGTTAGCCCCTAAGCGACTTCATACACCGCTTCTCATTTTATTCACTCTGGCGGTGTTTATTTTCGCGGGCAGTTATCGCAGTGAAAGTGCGCCTGTGAATTTTTACTTTATGCCGGTATTTTTGGCCGTGTGTGTGCTGTGCGATATTATTATTACCACCATTGCCTTTAGTCACTCGCGTGCTTTCAATAACCGACAAACCTACGCAATTGGTGGCGCATATTTAGCTTCCGCAATATTAGCAGCCTTTATTATTGCGGATTATCCGACGGCATTAGCCGTGGGCGCTACGTTTAATTATGACAGCAACTCGATTTGGTTATGGTTTTTGTTAGAAATTAGCGCTCCAATTTGCGCAGCGATTCTTATCTCATTGCCTCAATCACTCAGTCTTAGACGCACCGTTGCCTTTGTATTATTAGGCTGTCTACTCGCCTCGTTTATTGGGCCATTAATCTCTCGGTTTATTCCATTGCTCACCGAGACGTGCAATCACTATCACTGTGAACTCACGATTAGATCAGGGTTAGTTTATATCTCTGGTTTGGTGAATTTTCTCTGCCTGACCTTTTTATGGTTTAAATTAAAAAACAAAGGGCTAATTGAACAATGTTTTCTTTTCACATTGTTCCTGTTGGTTCTGGATGACGCCTTCAGCCTATCGTGGCAGGCCCGCTATACCGTCGGTTGGTATACGTGGAAGATCATGATTATGCTATTAAAGCTGGCTATGTTAATGATTGTGTTGCTGCGCATGATGGACGACTACAAGCTCATTGATGAGAATAATCGCCGTCATTATCGTCAGTCCATCACCGACGATCTTACGGGGTTACATAACCGCCGTTATTTCGCACAAAACACACCCGCGCTTTGGGAAGAAAATAAAGCCTCCGGACAGCATATTGGGCTAATCATGCTGGATGTCGATAAATTCAAAAAATATAACGATCACTACGGACATTTAGCCGGCGATCGTTGCTTGGCCAAAATTGGGCATGCACTGGATCTTTCAGGCAATCGTGATGGGAATCTGGTGGCACGCATGGGTGGCGAAGAGTTTGCTATGTTTATTCCGTCAACGGACAAACAGCAATTAGCGCAGGTTTGCGAACGGATTCGTTTAGCCATTGCGGAATTAAAGATCCCCCATGTTGGAAACCCTGAGGGGGATCACTACGTCAGCATGAGCATTGGCGCAGTCTTGGTTGATCCCAGCCAAACCAACCTCGACATCAGCGGCACCATAAATCTTGCTGATAAAATGCTTTATCTGGCCAAAAAGCAGGGGCGCAATCAGTCAAAAACCATCAGCGAAGGCGAGTTCACGCCACAAATGAGCGAACAGCTTTAACCTGCGCTTAGAGATCCTCGAGTGGTACCTGTTTTAGTGCTTCGACCTTCATCAAAAAATGATATAGCGGCGCCAGCTTAGTCATTTTTTTTACCAGCATGGTGGCCAGTTCTGGGGTGAATAGCTGCTCGACTTGATAATCTGTTGCCATCACCGCAAATGTTTTACGGTTGTACCAATCAGCAATTTCAGGATCTTGGTCTTTTATTAAAGGCCGCTTATAGCTATCACCCACCAGCTCAAAGGGCGCCTTACAGCAGGCTCGTGCTGCGGCAAATTCCTCAGGTTGGCGCAGTGCCAAATGACGAAAACGATCCATCGTTCCCCTCGACGCCGAGTAATAGCCCAAACCGTAACGTAGCATATCGGGGCTTATTTCAAAGAAAAATACCGGTGCATCGGTCCATTCTTTAGAATGGCGCTTAAATGTCAGCCACATACGGCTGCGGTAGCGAGATTTGTCATGTGAAAAGCGGGTATCGCGATGGATGCGAGATAGCGTTTTGCCAATCGCCGGACGCGTTTCAAACAGCGGATCGATCTTTAGCATGGGTTTCGCGAGTTCATCAACTAAAGCGCGAAAGGGTGTCAGAATATGTTGATCGTAGATCGGGCGGTGTTCTTCAAACCAGTCCTTGCTATTCTCAATACGCACCTGCTGTAAAAAGTTTAATCCCTGCTGGGTAAAACCAGTAAATTTTGTCTCTTTCACACCCTATTCCCTGCTTATATTTCCACAGGCATTTCGCCTGTGAAAATGGCCTATCGATAGCAGCCGTTATAGAATTAAGACTTCATCGCTGCAATGATTTTTTCGCTATCAGATACTCGCGAAATCCGCGGGAAAATGTACTTAAAGCTATGTTGGTGCTGAATATCATCAAAAGCGCTACAGGCATCTTCGGCTATCACCAAAGCATAACCATGCTCCCACGCACTTCTAGCGGTAGATTCTACGCCAATATTTGTGGAAATCCCTGCCAAGACAATATTACGAATACCACGGCGGCGAAGCTGGAGATCCAGATCGGTACCGTAAAATGCGCCCCATTGATGCTTGATCACTTCAATGTCTTCTGGCTGCGCATTCAGCGCTTCAGGGAAATTCCACCAATTCTCTGGCAGCGCATGGGCTGGCGACGGAGCATCAACTGGCTGCTTAAGCGCTTCGTCAAATGACTCATTCCAACCCACACGCACCAAAATCACCGGCGCATTCAGTTCACGAAAACGTTCCGCCAGACGCGCCGAGCGTGCCACTACGTCGCTGGCTGAATGGGGGCCGCCAGCAAAGGGTAAAATGCCCTCTTGCAGATCGATAAGCACCAGCGCGGTTTCAGCGGCATTCAATGTCAGCATACAAACTCCCGTTATCATTTGAATAAATTATCACGCTAAATTTGATTCTACGTACGGCTCTAGTTTAGGCGCAAGGCGATACTCAAGGTGTAAATAAAACCTCACCCACGGCGAGAAAGTGTTAGTAAATGTGATAAAAACGCGTTGATTCAATGAATTGAAAATAAAACGTCATTTCTTTTTACTTTTTTTGTGTAACCGGCAAGCCGTTACAAGTGATATTATTACAGCGCAAATCTTTTCGTTTAGCCCTCTCCCCGCATATTGAGACGTCATGGAATCTTGGAAAATAAACCTCATTTCGGTGTGGTTTGGCTGCTTTTTTACTGGCTTAGCGATGAGCCAAATCTTGCCATTCCTACCGCTGTACGTTGAACAGCTTGGGGTTCACAATCACGAATCACTCAGCCTGTGGTCAGGTTTGGTCTTTAGCGCCACCTTTATGGTTTCAGCACTCGTTGCGCCGCTATGGGGAAGTTTAGCCGACCGCAAGGGGCGCAAACTCATGTTGCTGCGTGCTTCATTGGGGATGGGCGTGGTGATTGCATTACAAGGCTTAGCGACCAACGTATGGCAGCTGTTTGCACTGCGTGCGCTGATGGGGCTAACTTCTGGCTATATTCCTAATGCCATGGCGCTGGTCGCCTCTCAGGTGCCTCGGGAAAAAAGCGGTTGGGCGTTAGGTACTCTATCGACGGGGCAAATATGCGGGGTGATTGCCGGCCCGCTATTAGGTGGTCTGATGGCCGACCATCTGGGGCTACGCACGGTATTCTTCTCCACGGCGACCATGATGTTCGTCAGCTTTTTCGTAACGCTGTTCTTAATCAAAGAACGCCGTGTGGTGGTGCGTAAAGAAGATCAGCTCAGCGGGAAAGAGGTTTTTCGCTCTCTGCCCTATCCAACGCTTATCATCGCCCTGTTTGTTACCACGCTGATGATCCAATTAGCGAATGCCTCGATCAGTCCCATCCTAACGTTATTTATCCGCCAACTCGCCGCGGATACCAATAATATCGCCTTTGTCAGTGGGATGATCGCCGCCGTGCCAGGCATTGCTGCGCTGATATCGGCACCACGATTAGGCGGGTTGGGCGACAGAATCGGTACCGGTCGTATTTTGATTTTTGCGCTGGGATTCACGGTGGTGCTCTTCGCCATGATGGCTTGGGTAAGATCGCCGCTACAGCTTGGGATGCTGCGCTTTATGCTGGGCTTTGCCGATGGAGCCTTAATGCCAGCGGTGCAAACCTTATTGCTGAAGTACTCCAGCGATCGCGTGACGGGGCGAATTTTCGGCTATAACCAATCGTTCATGTACTTAGGCAACGTGATCGGCCCAATGCTTGGCTCCAGCGTTTCAGCGGTACTGGGCTTCCGCTGGGTCTTTGTCTTTACCGCGGTACTGGTGCTAATCAACATGCTGCAAATTCGTCACGCATTCAAAAAAATACGTTGAATACTGACGACTCCGCACAACGGCAACACAACATCATGTTGCCGTCATCGTTGCTGTTGCTTAATTCTCTACCGGTACCGGCTTCTTATATTTCAAACATACCGCGCTTAGCATAAAGACTACGATAGTTGGAATAATCCACGCCATGCCTTCTTTATAGAACGGTAGGTTTCCGGCTACCCACGGCAGATCTTCAGCGGGAACCACGCTTTGTAAAATCCCGATGATGAACGCGACCAGCGTTGCAGGCATGCACAGGGCGACAGAATGCTCTCCCGGTTTAGCCAGTGCGCCATAGATCACCAGCACAATGAATGGCGGGTAGACCGACGTTAACGCTGGCAGCGAGAAGTGAATAATCTCGGTCAGCCCAAGATTGGACAGCAACATGGAAATGGCGGCCAAAATCACCACGAACATCTTGTAGGATTTACCCGTTATCTGGCTGAAATAGGAAGCACAGGCGCTGGTTAAACCAATCGCCGTCACCAAGCAGGCAACGGTAATGATAAAGGCCAAAAATACGCTGCCTTGATAGCCAAACCCATTCACGATGAAAGCATGTAACACATCAGCGCCGTTAGTGGCTGAACGCGCCAGCGGCAAACTGTAGGCGCCTAAATAGAACAGGCTGATGTAAACATAGGTCAGCCCTACCGCGGCAATCAACCCCGTGATCACCATGTAACGCGTGATCCGCTGCGATGAATCAACGCCATGTGACTTAATGGCATTCACGATAATAATGCTAAACACCAGTGCAGCCAGCGTATCCATGGTGAGATAGCCGTTAATCATGCCGCTAGAGAGCGGGTTTTCAACATATTCAGGAAACGTGAATAGCTCATTTCCTGCTGGGCGCCAGAACGCATATAACCCCAAAGCGCCGAGCGAAGCTACTTTGATTGGTGAGAGGAACTTGCCCACGATATCAATCAGCTTTAACGGGTTCAGCGAGCAAAGAACCACGGCAATAAAGAACAATAGGCTAAATGCGCTGAGCGGCACATGGCCTGAAAACAGCGGATTAATGCCGATTTCGTAAGAAACTGTGGCGGTACGCGGCGCGCCAAACAGCGGGCCAAGCGCCATATAACAGATCAGTGAAAGAAGCAGGCCAAACAGCTTGCCCGCAGGCCTAGTCAATTCCACCAATGAGCCGTTGTTACGTGCCATCGCAATTAATGCCAACACCGGTAAACCCACGCCGGTAATTAAAAATCCACCGGTGGCATACCAAAAATTTTCACCGGCTCGCAGGCCAATAAAGGGAGGAAAGATGATGTTGCCCGCGCCAACAAAGAGCGCAAAAGTCATAAATCCAAGTGTAATAGTTTGTCTAACATTCATAGGTTATAAGCCGCTTCGTGTCTGGGTGTTCTCTGAGCAAAACCTTACCGACCACGCGGCGTGCGCACTCATCTAAAGTAATCAGAAATGATACAAGCCGAAATATCAGCCTGAGATATACATAATTTATCACATCGCTGCCCGATGATGTGTCTGATTCAAATTATCAACGAGAAGTTGAAAAATCAACATTGCGTTGAAAAATAAACTTATGCTAAGGTTCATAGCCTTATCGTCTGTCATACCAGCAATCTGCCTACCACAGCAGTTTGACCTAGACTTAGCTGACTCATTCATCTTTTGAGGCCCGATATGCCTAACCAAAAAAAATCCGACAGCCAACGCCAAGATAGCTATCTTGTTGCGGGAACCACTCTTGTGATGCTGGCGCTCTACATCATTATTTTGGCATCTAATCTGATGTGAATATTTTCGCGTTCGCGAAAGAGAATGAAAAATAGGTTGAAAGGGGTTTACTGCTGCGGGGTCAGCTATCGCTGACACAATATAAAAAGCACCTGACTCTTTTCAAAATGCTGGCACCCTGCAAATCATCTGCAAAGTGCCAACACATCATCGCTAACTACTGACTCAATAAGCCAAAATACCCTTAGCCGCCGGTAAATAGCGCAGCGAGAATATTAGCTTATCTTTCCCACAGGCTGAAGTTTGATGCAACACCGAGCTAATTTCTTGCGTCGATGCGGGCTGTGCACGAAAGGCTTTATCACCTTTAGTTTGGCGGAAGATTTCAAAAACTTCCCCCGCCGCTGGCGATGTTTCATCACACCCCACCGTCGCATTGAGATACAGTGAACGTTCGCGTAGGCTGAGCTTATCGACTCCCGCCCCATCCTGAACCCAGATTTTCACCCCAGCCGCTGCAAAATCAGCCACCGTATCGCGATAGGTGTCTGGCGTCATATTACCGGCAAAGAAACTACTGATACTGACCGGTTTATTAGAGACAGCAAGCAACGACTGCTTTGTTTCAGTCAGCCATTTCACGGCAATCTGGCGGCTTGTTTCATCACGCCAGCGTAAATCGTCTAGTTCTGGGGTCAGATACCACCCTGCAATGTTTTGGCTACCAAACTTGTCTACCCAGCGCTGAGCAACGGCAACGTCCTGTGTACGCTGGCGGTTTAGATAGTTGCCTAATGCCTTCGTGGGTTGGTTTTGACGAGTGAAAAACTCAGGATCGGCATACAGGCCCACCACGATTTGCAATCCACGATCGTGTGCAATGCGTGCGCGATCCATCAGCCACTGCTGCTCTGCCCCTTGGCTAAAGGCGCTACCATATTCACTCCACTGCAGCACTAGCGTATCAAAACCCGCGTCGTGTAACTTATCCATCAGCGTTTGCCACTGGGCTTTGTCTACGCTCATATCTCTAAGCTGCGGTTGGTAAATCATGGCGTTCATCGCGTGAGCCCAAGGTGCCATCATCAAGAGTAACAAGACGCACCAGCGAGAAATTATTGTCATTACCAGCGCCCCCCAAAGGTCACAAAGGCACCATTTTTAGATTCCACGAATTGGTTCTTCCCACTAAATAAATGTTGGAATTCAATGCCAACGCTGATTTTGTGCGGGTAGGCATCATAATGATTTTCGCCTGACCACATATTCCAACGCACGCCGATACCGCCGAGCTTAGCATCAGAGTACGCACCATTCTGAGTGGCGTTATATTGCAGATGCCCGTAAGGCTCCAACGTTTGCGCACTGGGGATATTAGGGATTTTTTGGTGCCAGCTCAGCCGGTAATCAGCGGTGTAGCTTTGACTGTCCTGTTTCACGTAGTGAGCTGCGTCCAGATAGAGATTTTGTGCTATCCAGCCGTTGCCGTTAGGGTGCCATTCATCACTGTACTTGCCCCCGTTGAGGAAGGATGCGCTGGCACGCAGCAGCATGTCTGCTTCGCTTTCATGCCTATCCAGCGGAATTTGCTGTTCCGCGGCTAAATAAAATACCTGCTCGCGCAGCGGCTTCCAGCGAACCCCTAGCCCCATCATCGGTGCCTTGGTGGGTAAGAAATTACCCTCATTTCCGCTACCGGCAAATACGCGACTGTAAACAGACAGCAAATCACCATCCACAATTTGGTTGCGCCCGACGCGGTATTCCGCCTCCATCTGCCCGTAACTTCTACGCGCCGCATACGGCTGGGTCGAGCTGCCTAATACGCTGCTGTTTGGAATGCTATTTTTGCCAGAAAGTCCCATCGACGTATCAACGCTAAATGTCCAGCGACGACCAGTATCTTCATGCATGCGGCGGAAATTAAACCGGCGCTCAGCATCTTGCTCACTTAGGCCCTGCGGTGCATAGCCTCGGTCGATATCGTCCACCACGCGTTCGGTATAACTTTGCGCCTGCGGGATGTCATCCAAACGTTGATTCACATAGGCCAGTTGCTGAATCAACGCGGGATCGTCTGGCGTATGTTGTTCAGCCAGTTTCAGCTCATCGCGGGATAGCGCTATGTGATCCGCATCCCATAACGCATAACCCAGCGCTGCATGGTTAGCCGTATTATCAGGCTCTATGGCGATAGCCTGATGCAAATCAGCCAACGCCAGATTAAGCTGATTTTGCTGACGATACAGCGCCGCACGGTCGGCCAACGCTGATGACATCGGTTTAATTTCAATGGAACGATTCAAGTCTGCCAGAGCGCCGGATGGATCATTTTGGCTATGAGAATGCAGCCACCAATATTCCGCCGTTTTATCTTGCTGATGCTTCTTCGCTTCGCTAAGCCACCCCGTTAACGCACGAATATCGTGGGCTGCCAGCGCACTATTTGCCGCCGCCATCGTGTCCTCAGCGCTCATATCAGCGACTGGAACCGCAGACCAAGCGCGCGTTGCGGCTTGGAAATCTTGAACCGCATAGGCTTGGTAGGCGAGCGAGCGCTTGCTGAAAGTATTCGATCGACGCCGATCGGCTTGTTGATACGCGAACAGCGCAAGTCCAGGCGAATCAGTGCGATAGCAGTTCGCTAACTGATACCATGCCATAGCGCCATAGTCTGGTGACATATCCCCCAACAAACGACGCACAATCGGGCACTGTTCCTCAGTGTTGAATACCGATGCTTGCTGCATACGCTGCTGTGGCGTTGGCAACGGAACTGACAATCGTTCAATGTCTTTTGCCGTCAGCAAACGAGGATCCTCTTTCAACAGAACCATCAAGCGGCTAGTCAGGTTTTGTCCCGTTGCGTCCGCGTTTTGATATGGATAGCGCGCCAGTAACAAGCGGCTAGCTTCTGCCTTCTGTCCGGTCTTAACCAGTTGATAGCTAAGTCGGTCGAGTAATGTGAGATCCTGCGGCGATCGCTGATACATCTGTCGCGCAAGCTGCACTATTTGCGCGGTATCATTTTCCGCTTCGCTCAGTTGCAACCGCTGTTCTAACAGCTGATCGCGGGAATATCCCGCTAATAGACGTTTTGCTCCGGCAAGATCGTGCTGAGCAATACGGTCGGGAATCAGCGTTTGTGCGATATACGCTTTGTTTTCAGCAAAATCAATGGGATAGTTAGCTAATGCTTCACTTGGATTCTGACTGTATTTCGCCAGCAAATAGAGCCAGCCGCGTTCTTGATCCTGCTGTACAAAACGCGGTGTGCGCGTTTGCAGATAGGTACTAAGGCGAGCATTTTCATTACGCAACGCCAGTGACTGTGCATAATGTAGCTGCTGCAAGGGAGCGTTCATCACATTGATCCCCTGCAATGCAACCAATTTATCGTCACTATGCTGCGCCAGCAAAATGCCAAACCACTGATTTGACTGTTCGTATGTCAGCTTACCTTGCGTTCGTAGTCGTTCGAAGCTGTCGTCCACGTCATCCCATTTTTTCAGGAAGATCGCCCTTTGCATAATGGCATCCGCCAGCGTATGCCCTTCTGGCGTGGCGTTGAATTTAGCATCGTTAAGCTGCGCTTTAGCGATATCAAGCTGACCCAGACGCAGTGCGTGCTGCCCAACATCGCTGCGGCAGTAGATAGTGGGAGCGCTGTCGCAATCAGCTTGATAACGTTTTAAATCAGCCAGCGTATTGATTGTCCAAGTTTTTCCCGGAACTGCCGCGAGTGCCGCTTTTAACTCGATATACCCCGGTGCACTGCTTGGAGTTCTTTTCAACTGCCGGTCTAATACTGCTTTCGCCTGATCGTCATGCCCAAAGTGGCGGTAAGCTTCAGAGAGATAAAGGGCTAAGCGCGCACTTTCCGGTGCTTGTTTCTGGGCCCGTTCGAATTCGCTGATAGCCACACTTTCACGCCCATCTTTGAGCGCCCGCATCGCTTTCTCCAGATGCGGATAAACCATAAAGTATTGGCGATCGCTGATACCAAGATCCTCTGAACTCCCTGGTTCTGCCGCCGCAAAAGCAACCGTACTCATCAAAACTGAGGCGATGAGTACGCTGAGGTGACAACGCTTAATCATGCGGCCTCCAACATCTGAATTTGTTCCTGACTTAATCCGGCCTGCGCCAGCAACGAGGCCAGCGTTGGCTGCAATTCTTTTTGTATTTCGAGCGCGCGATTTAGTGTTTCTTGACTCACCATATTTTCGGTCACTAAAAACTCGCCAAGCGGCAAAACGCTGCGTTCGTGTCGAAGCAACAGTGCCTTAAGCGAAGCGCCATCAATGCTCCCTAGCGATGCCAAGATTTCCGCAAACAACAATTGGCGCGAAACAAAGCTCGCCCAAATTGACTCGCTCTGTTCCTGAGTTAGCCACTTCTCAGCCACCGCTCTTTCAAGCATGGCGTAATAGTCTTTGCCTCGCAGACGGGCATACCAATGGCGCAGCCCCACCACCACCTGCCCACTTGGTGCAATAACGTAGCTGACCCGCTTGCCGACTTTGCGCGCCAGCGCCGCCAGCGAGACAGGATCTATGGCACTTTCGCTGGCGAAGATCATTTTCCCGTTTTCTTCGCGTATCGGTAGCGCCGCATAGTGCAAAGCCACAGAGGCTGGCACTTTTGCGATCAAGGCCGGATCAATTTTGCGCTCATCGATAGACTCCGCCGTAACATCATTTTGGACAGCTAAAGCTTGAGCCAACTGCATTGGCGTGATGATGCCGCGATGTACCAACGTATTACCCAGTTTTAAACCGGGAATACGGTTGACCAACGCGTCTTCAAGCTGTTCCTGCGTAACAGCACCCTGCTCAATTAGAATCGAACCTAACAGACGCAACGCACGGTTTTGCCCCACGCTGGGGAAGTCATGGGTTGTTTTATCCCAAGCCACTCGGCGCGGATCGCCATGCTGAATGACCTGTTTTAATGCACGCCAGTTCGCCATGAAGTTGATCAAGTTGCCCCAGAACAGCCGCAGAATCGACATCAAGCCTTGGCGCAGCCCATAATAAACCGTCACGAAAACAACTCGTTGGAACATGCGGTTTACCATCAGGCCAAAGTTGATCCACAGCAGGGTGTACAGCCATACGTCGCCGGTGAAAATCGACAAAAAATGCCACGCATCAGGCCAAAATCGTTGATAAAGCGCCAGCAGGGTCAGCTGAATCATCACCAACATGGCGAAGAAGCTGAGGAAGTTATTAATTGCCCCTTTTCTATCGCGCCACAGGAAGTAATTCATCATCGGGCTGCTGCTCCAATGATGCGTTTTGAACCCTTGAAAAACGATACCGATAATCCAACGTGATTTTTGCCTGACTGCCGTTGAGTATGTGTCGGGGAAATATTCACGCACGCAGATAACATTTGCCGATCTGGCGCGCTGGCCGAAAGGCGTCGAATGCGGCTTAACCCCGTCAGGTAAAACAGGGAAGCGAACAAAAATCTCCTTCATCCCCTTCTCTTTTAAACGAAAGCCGATGTCATAGTCCTCGGTCAAACTCTGCACATCAAAAGCAATACCATCACCATCGGCTAACAACGCCATTACCGCACGACGGCTAAAACAGGTTCCAACGCCAGCGCTCGGCACCTGCCCGGCGATAACTTCACGCACAGGCACATCTTTGCCGTGCTGTTCGGCAAATTCATCCAGATAGGTCAGGCTAGTAAAACTGGTCCAAGGGCGTTCGAAGGGGTAAACAGGGATTTGAATCAAATCTTTGCGTTCAACCAGATAGTTGAACAACCTTAGCTCCATCGGCGAAATAACATCTTCAGCATCATGCAGAATAAATCCTGAAAACTTAAAATTGGCACTCTGCTCAAACTGAAGGATTGCATCGAGTACGTTGTTCAGGCAGTCGGCTTTGCTGGTTGGGCCTGGCCTTGCACAGACAACTTTATGAATATTGGGAAAACGGGCGCAAACTTCGTCGACATCGCGCTGGGTGTCAGGGTCATTTGGATAGGTGCCGACAAAAATATGGTAGTTCTCATAATCCAGCGTTGTAGCGGCTAGCTCTGCCATATTGCCTATTACGCCGGTCTCGTTCCACGCGGGGACCATGATCGCCAGCGGTTTTTCGTCAGGCTTATAGAGTTCTTTGTGGCTGAGATGCTTATGCTTTTTGTAGGTCGTTAAGCTTCGCCAAATACGTCTGGACCAGTAAACAACGTCGATAAAAAGATCATCAACACCGCTGATAAGCATCAGTATTGCTAAGGTTATCGCAATAATCTTTATGCCATAAAGATATGTGGTAAATGCATCAACCATCCAATCCATTAAAAACCCCAAAGTGATTTCAAAGTGGTGCAGAGCCGTAACTGAGCAGGTGACGTGGGCGTATCGTTGATCTATAGGCGGTTCTTATGCGTTTTGCTCACTCAACAGATAAAATTTTTAGATTCGGCAAATCTTAGGTATAAAAAAACCGCCAGATGGCGGGCACAATGCAGCGCTCCCCCTGATTACCACCAACTCTTTGCTGGTTGCACAACGTGTCTACTCGCAGCCGCTGCAACAGGGATGAATAATTTGGAGGAAAAGATGTGAGCTACACATAGCAGTGTCTCGATTACCCGCTATATATCTAGCTGCAAACTACTATAAAATATCAATAAAGTAAATTTAGGAATTTTCCACAGTTATTGGTTTTTTAATACAGCACAATAACTTATCCCCTGTAACAGAGAACGACAGAGATATATCAACGAGCGTATTTCCTACAGCAAAAAGCCCTAACTTCCATCAGGGCTTAATCAGAATAATAGACTTGAGGCAATCTTCAGCGTGGCATATCTGGGGGTTATTTTAAGATCCCCACCCAACCATGTATCGCCATATACACGCCAACTAAGCCAATAAGAGCACTCGATAAATAAGGCGCCTTTTGTGCGAGCGAGTTAAATCCATGCCACCGCTTTTGTACTTGTTTCACCCCCACTGCAGCGCCGACACCAACGGCAACTAATGTCAGTGCAAGGCCAATACTGAAACAGACGACCATCGTGGCGCCCAGCGTCAGTGCTTTCAGTTGGATACAGATAAGAAGTACGGTAATAGCCGCAGGACATGGAATTAGCCCGCCCGTCAGACCAAATAGCAGAATTTGCCCATTAGTCACCGAGCTATTTGCAAACCGCTTTTTGATATCATTGGCATGGGCCAAGGCGTGAGCATCTTGGTACTCTTTGCTTCCTTGCAGCAAACCATCAAATTGATGGTCGTGGTCGTGGTCGTGGTCGTGGTCGTGGTCGTGGTCGTGGTCGTGGTCGTGGTCGTGGTCGTGGTCGTGGTCGTGGTCGTGGTCGTGGTCATGATGATCGCCAGACTCTGTATTTGCCAACCAATTTTTTTCACCTTTCCACGTTCGCCAAAACATCCAAACGGCGGTGGATAGAATGATAATGGCTGATATCAACTGAAGCCAAGGTTCAACGGACTGCGCGGTAAACTTCTGGCTCACATACATCCCACCAAATACGATCAACCAAACAATAGTGGTATGAGAGAGCGTTGCCGCGAGCCCGAGCATAACAGCCTGCCGAACCGTACCTTTAATGGCAATAATAAATGCAGCCATCATCGTTTTTGAGTGGCCAGGCTCTAATCCGTGTAACGCCCCCAAAAGGATCGCGCTAGGGATAAAAAACCACGCATTACCTTGCTGAAACAGTGACGTAAAATCGTTCATGATAATAATTCTTACTATTGCGGGTGCAAAAAAGCATACTCCCCCCCAGTATCAAATACTACCCCCCAGTATAAATGAAGTGCTATATTGAGCACTTCAGAACGTTATGAAGGTGCTGCTGTGTCACATACGATTAGAGATAAAAAAAAGCTGAAAGCTAGAACCAGCAAGCTTCAAGGGCAAGTTGCAGCGCTCAATAAAATGCTCGACGAACCCCATGAATGCTCAGCCGTATTACAGCAGATTGCTGCTATTCGAGGTGCGGTGAATGGATTGATGCGCGAGGTGATTAAAGGCCACTTGACTGAACATATTGTGCATCAGGACAACGAGGGACAGCGCGAAGAAGATCTTGACGTTGTGTTAAAAGTACTGGATTCCTATATCAAATAACGCCAGATCAAATAAATTGAGCCTTCATTCTAGGAAAGCTCTCTTGATGATCAGATATAATGCTCAAATCCCTGCGCGTATTTGACTGGTATAAACTCGGTTATCTCATACTGCGCAACCCCTGCGCGATGAAAAGGATCCTCCTCGATCAGAGTTTCTAACTCAGTTCGAGTCATTCCCTTTGCCAGAATCACTCCGCCCGTTCTTGGCTCTTTCGGCCCTGACGCAATAAAATACCCTTTCGAATAACAGGCATCTAAAAACTGTCGATGTTCGTTCAGACACGCTTCCACGTCGACAAGGGGTTTTACGTACGATAAAGAAACAATAAACACGCTACCTCCAACTCAATGAATCACATGAACAATATTGCTTGCAGTAGCTAGCGTAACTCACCGGTAATATTGTGAATTGATACATGTCATGAAAGCTGATGGTGTTATTTGGTGCTATCAAAGATCTAGCGTCATTTTTATCATTCTGCGACAGCACAATAAAAATATATTAGGAGTGATCAGGCAAGGCGAATTTTAGACACAAAAAAACCACCTTTCGGCGGCCACGCCACTGCTTTATTGATTTGATTATTCGAGTAAATTCTCTTGGTACTAGGGACGAGACTTGAGCTCGTACAGCCTTACAGCCGGCAGTTTTTAAATCACTCTAAATTTTTAAGTATCTCATATATATAAATACTTTTATCACCAATAGGCTGGTAGAAATCATCTTTTAAAATCAATTTAATAAAAGTAGCACATGGCCAATATTACTCATCTGCTTCCCTTTCCTTTCGGCTAGCCCCCAAAAGGTTTTGCATGCTGCATCCCTGAACACACTTTCTTGACGGTCAGCCCTGTGCCAGAAGCGGGCATTGCTAAGAGTCCCGAGGGTTAATGAAATGGAATTAGATCAATATGCAAAGCTAAAAATTGAAGTACGAAACCAAAAAGCATTAAACCGAGCGCAACGTAGGCGAAAAATTTATAACGTGCTTTTCGCTTACAGATTTTAATATTCCTCTCCCCGACCGTTGTTCCATCTCCCAAAGGCGTACCTTCCTCCAACCCTAAAGACACACCTTCATCATGTGATGGCTGAGGCAGCCCAAAGAAGAAAATTAGAATTACACCAAAAATATTAGAAGTCAGCCCTATTGTATTTAGTAACTCTGGTGTCATGTTATTTGTCCTTTAATTTTTAGTCTTGGAGGAGAAATTATCTCTATTTTCTTTGCGCATTTTCCCTTTCTCATCACACTATCAGCTCAAATGAAATCGTTATACAACAATCAACGGCCTCTGTCTGCTTTTCGCTCGCAGCAGACCTTCAGCTCAGTTACCTAGCCCGCTTAGTGCCAAAAGCAGACATTGATAACATTGAGATATGTTAATTTATGGGGCAGATCTATATTTTATGAAGGAGTAGTTAAGGTGACGAATAGTAAAAATAGCCGGTTAATGTCATTCATAAAATGCCACTGGCGATGGTGTTGGGTCCCAGTTATCCTAGTTCTGGGTTTCTATAACGGATACACCGCATCACTGGCCGGTTGTGTTAGCCTCGCAATCATTATTGTTCAATATAAATCCGGTAGCAGTGAGTGGTACGGGACGCCTTTATTACTGGTGCTCACTGTGACTTCCTTTTTACTCATCGTGAAACCTGTTTATGACGTTTTACCATTTTTCAGTCCAAACAAACACGCTGCGCTCAATGATCTGTTTATGACTATTCAGAAAGATGCAGATCGCTGTTATCCGGCTACGGAAGAAGACCGCGTGCAGTGGCTGAAAATAAAGGATAATTCCCCCATGTCATGCATGAGGCAGATTACTGAGGAGCCACGGGAAGGAGTATACAGGTTACAGGGTCTCTTCTGGGGGGTGGTATCAAACACATTTTCTCTGGCCTCGACATTTTCCCCTGACACCGCATATGAATCCGAGTGTTTAGCGTTACTGGATAATTATCAAAGGATTTGTCCGGATGTACCTGGCTCTGAGTTTGATGAGCAGCTAAGGGAATTTCAAAAACAGTATGGCTCAATCACCGCAGTCCACCCGGGGATGATTGAGCAAAAGACAGGCGACAGTCAGTAATTTCCTGACGACAGTGGTGGACGCAGTATATACCTCACCGTGGATGATGCAGCTAGGCTCCCCTTGCCGATGGGCTGCTTTGTTCTTAGCAAACGCATGGGAGGGAAATGAAAAACCTGCTAGATCGTCTGCTCTTCGCTCTTAGCGGACTAACACCTTTCTGTATCCCGATGCAGAACTGGGCGCTTACTTAGCAAACGCTATGGGCAACTCTGAAAACCGCTTTGTGTGGGCTGGCGAAAGCTTACTTCGTTTAATCTGCCAGTCCTTCATGATCCCTTGCCCTGTAAACAAAATCTTGCCCCTACCCTTATTGTTTATCTCATCGAGAACCTTCATCAGCGCCTCACTGTTTGGCTTTGGCCCCAACACATCATACAGATTAAGCTGTGACACGCCCTTATCGCAAAATTCCCCAAGCATGATCCCGCCTTTTGATACCGATTAGCCGTCTGCCAAATCTTATCTAAACATGACAATACGTGTTTGACGATGTCTCGAGTGTCATTTGCGGGTATTTCTAATTGTGAGGAAGCTAATTTACTGTAGTACCTCATCAATCCCAGTAGATCTAAGTGATTTGGATAGTCGTCTGCCAACACCTCATAACTATAACCACAACCTTATTAAGGAATTGTTAAGTTTTAACTTGTAAACTTTATACTCTTAGCTTCAAAGGGTATGACAATGACAAAATTCTCTAAGCTACAAATACGACTCCACTGGCTCACACTAGTCTTAATTGCTGTTACTTATGCCGCTATGGAGCTGCGTGGCTGGTTCCCCAAGGATTCAAATGCCTATCTTGCTATGAGAGCAACTCATTACAACGCAGGTGTGTTCGTATGGCTACTTATGTTCTTTCGTTTGGGGCTGAAGCATAAATACAAAGATCCGAATATTGTTCCACAACCACCACGTTGGCAAATGTACACAGCTAAGCTCATGCATATTGCGCTCTATGCAATCTTCCTTGCTTTACCCATGCTCGGCATTGCTTTAATGGCCTATGGTGGCAAATCATGGAGCTTGCTAGGTTTTACCATTTCGCCTTTTGTGACAGCTGATGGCGGAGTAAAAACAACAATAAAAGATATCCATGAAATACTCGCCAATGCTGGCTATTTCTTAATAGCATTTCATGCCGCTGCGGCGTTATTTCACCACTACATACAAAAAGACAACACGCTCTTGAGGATGATGCCGAATAAAAAGGCTCAGTAAGAAACTGCAAGAGCTATCATTAGTGGCACAGCACCTTAATCTACTGCTGTGCCCCTTCCAACTATTTCTGCATCGTGTTACTTCCGCTCGGCGAGTTTTATCATCGCTGTATAACCGCCATTTCTCTGGCGACGAACGTATCATCATTAACACGGCTTATACACATACCGACAGGTGCCTAAAATTGATCCTACCCGCTAATAGTGGACACGCGACTAAGTGAGTAAACTCTCAAGTAAGAGGTTATTCATGACAAAACCAGTATCAACCAGCAAAAAGCCCCGTAAGCAACACACACCTGAATTCCGCCAGTAAGCCCTGAAACTCGCGGAACGTATTGCCCGTGAACTCTGTCTTTATGAATCACAGCTTTATACCTGGCGCAGCAAGCTGAAAAATGCACATTCCTCTTCCGAACGTGAGCAGGATATGTCTGTTGAGATTGCCCGCCTCAAACGGCAACTGGCGAAGCAGGCAGGCGAAAACGACTGGAAAATGTCATTGTTCACACGGACCGTGGCGGACAATGGATTACTAGGCTCTGCTGAAACGGCACAATCTGCGGGAAAGTATGAGCGCGAAAGGTTGCTGTAATGATAATGCCTATGTGGAAAGCTTCTTTCATTCGCTGAAAGTGGAATGTATCCACGGAGAACGCTTTGCCAGCTGGGAAATAATGCAGACGACGGTGTTTAGTTATATCGAGTGTGCTTACAGCCATAGCGCGTGTGGCGGTCCCAGCCCGGAACAATTTGAAAACCAGAACCTCGCTTAGAGCTGTGTCCACATTACGTGGGTAGGATCAAACAACAAAGCCAATCGTTAAATCTGCGCTGTCGGGTTATTGTCAGGTGAGTGTCAGGCCACAGTCGTGTTAAAAAGAACAGCATTGGTCAAACTAGATATGTGTTTAAAACAATCATGGTGGCTAAAATGACTAACAGCATTAAAAGGTTCCGTCTTGCTCGCGGATGGTCTCAAGAACAGTTAGCGGAAATCTGCGCATTAAGCGTTAGAACCATTCAGAGATTAGAAAATGGAGATAATGCAAGCTTAGAGACACTCAGTGCCCTCGCGGCAGCTTTTGAAATTAATATTTCTGAGCTAGCAAACGAATCTCAGCCGTTGACTGAAACGAGCCAAGCTGCAGATGACAAAATCAATGCTGCTAGAGAGCGAGTTGAGGAAGAGCAAAAATTTTTCCGTTCACTTGTTTCTGCGCTGATCGTCTGCGGTGTGTTAGTAGTTATAAATCTCGTCACTCCACATAACACATTCTGGTTTATATGGCCTGTAGGCATATGGTTAGCATTCATTGTGGTTAAGGGGATTCGCGTTTTTTTACTGCGAAATTGGATCATTCAGTGGAAGCAAAAACGACTCCAGCGCCTATTGAAAAGATAATCAAGAGTGTGCATCTGTAACTTACCTCAAATAGAAAACCTCATTATATGGATGTCTATTTAGTGGGCGCTATATACGAAAAAGGCCACATAGGATTGTGGCCAGCTAAACTACTTATCTAAGTTTAAATCTTAGGCTTAGATTTTTACCATTTTTTCTCTAAGCGCAATGCGTAGTAATTCAACAGACCATATCCATAAGCAGGTTCCTAGGACCTCAGATATGATTTCGTCTGCAGGCAGATGAATAACCGCTGGTGATAGCCCAAGTATTGGAAGCATAATCCCGTGACAGATAACAGCAAAAAGAATACCAAAAACAATACCCTGAAGCATCGTAATTCTAGGAAATATTTCGGCAACTACGCAATAAAAAACAGTCGCGGCAATAGAAAAAACAATATGTACAAAATTCCCACCCCAGTACACCAGTTGATCAGAATAACTATAAACAAGTGAGTGCCAATCAATGCCCATATCAGTCAGCATCTGTACAGGAGGAGCAATACGATCGGGGGTTCGAGGAGGAAGAATATCCTCCGTTCCAGACTTAACAAATGCCGAAATGATCCCCGTTATAACCCCTATGGCTAAGGCTATAAAATAATGACGATTTTGTTTTGGTGTTGTCTCAAGAAGTTTAATTGACATACTAAATCCTCTGTTAATCCTTGTAATGATTATTTAACATCGAAAAGATTAACAAAGCATATACTTTAGTTAAGTAAGATTAATTTTAAGAAAAATCTTCTATTATGTATTTCGCTTACAATGCTACAGGGTGGCTAAATCTACCACCTAGTTATTAAGGTTAACCCGAGAGCCCCATTCAGCTTAGCTATCTCCAGTTGTTGAAAGACACCCACCTGTTACCGATGCTACATGGAGATGATCATGCGATTGGACAGCATACAACCCGCTCTAGCTTATCCCTTCATCGCTGAGTAATATGCTGAAATCTGATGATAGAGCAAGCAACGAAGAAACCAACTCAGAAAGCCACTACAACTTAATTGTTAAATAATACTAATCTATGAAAAAACCTCAACTCTTTTGTTAGTGCAAGCAGCTTTGAACATTCAGCATAAAGACAATGAACTAAGCAGTAGCAATGATATTTAGAAAGTATATTGTAATTAAATACAATACTTTACAAATATTCAACATCCATTAATGACGCAGATCAATAGTCCAATAAATTTGATATTTTAAGTGTTGCACAAACGGAAATACCTATTTATAGGTATATGACCTTGTGTCGCTTAGTTTCCCTTAACTTGAGACTTTAATTGATAGGTCTTCCACTGCATCAAATCGGAGCAGTGGATTTTTTTTGGACATGGAGTCCCATTGGATGAAGCATAAACAACAATATCTAACCTCGAATAGCTACGTGAAAGTTGTCTGTTCAGAACCAGCTAAGGTTCTGCTAATCAATGATAAGTACTACGATCGCTTTAGCCAGGATAGTTGGCCAAATTACCATGGCGGTTTTTTTTCCTACTTTCCTGCAATAATCGAAGTACCCTATGAAGGAATTTGGAATATCGTTATTGAACCCCATTTAACTGGGCGATCACTTCCAACAATTGGTTTGACTGTCATACCACGTGATGATAATCAAATTTTAGATTGAGATTTGAAAGCAATACATGACCAGAGCTTCCATAAGGAAGCTCATACTCAGAAATGAATAACGATAATAAACATATATTATTATGAAAAAACGTTAGGAAATTTAGATACATTATTCACAAGAATATCACATCTAAGTTATTTCTTGTACATGTCTTATTATTCTTCTTATTTGATGTAAGCCAACATAGTCTCTTTTTAGTAACTTACTCTTCGAGCTATTGTAATAAATTTGGATAGGTGAATTAGGCATTTGAGCAAGCATAACAAACCACATGCTGATGCCAGAGAAAAAAATTACTAGCATCAAAATAATTGGGATAATCTTTCTCATCTATAACGTATTCTGGAAAATTTTAGAATCCCATTATACAACTTAAAAACTAAACACTTTCAAACAAGAACTATAACTTATCGTTACTTATGTGATTCTAATGGAAAAAATACTAACTCCTAAACAATGCATAGTGAGATCATTTTATTCTTGTTACAAAATGCTGCTGTAACACTAGATTTGTAACAATTATAAAAAGTAGAGCAGTAAAAGCTATACATGATGGGATTATTCTCATATCATTGACATGATACAATATAACATATCAGGATAATTCAACCTAAAATGAAGTTTTTTATAGTTAAAATCACTGTTTTGTTACTTATTTGCTTTACGTTGCTTACCTTTACTGTCTTTGGTTTATGCCTTTTGAATCACAAGAAGTGTTGTCGTTCTGCTACTAAAATTCTAGAAAATAGAATTCCACTAGCTAATAGAGCATTACGGCGTATATGCACAAACCGTTTAAATACACGATTAACTTGAAATCACTTGTGGTGGCCTTAAACTATCTATGTTGAAAGCGATGGCCCACCATAATAAGACTCTTAATTCTTTATAGTGAATCATCAATAGGAATTATTTAATCGAGGATATATTCAAACCATTAGAAATTTAGTTACGAACTTTGGCAGACATCCTGCCAAATTCATTCTGATATTGGCTATAATAAACCGTTCCGAAGTTCCATTAATCAAAAAACCCGCCTAAGCGAAGTTTGATTTTGTAAGTTGTGTTACGAACTGATCACTCTTAACAGAATATCAGCGTTTTTACGTACGTAAAGCTATTAAAAAACCTTTGTGGTTCTCTATCATTGCGCACCTAACAGTCCATTTCTTGCGAACATCCAATGCCATCAGCAAATCTTCGCCAGTACCTTCATCTTTTTGTAGCAGCTTCCCAACATGGTCATCTGAGCAACTATGCTGCTTGGCTAACGTCATGAACGTTTTAAAGAGCAGGCGCGAACTAGATATATAACTGATGAAGAGTATGCAGCGCTTTATTGTGTGGCTCCAGATGTTGTCAAGGTTGCGATGGAGTTAGCTTATCTATGCTGTGCACGGCAAGGTGACATATTAGAAATGAAGAAAGGCCAACTCATAGACCGAGGAATTCTAATCCAGCAGAGCAAGACAGCCGTATCACAAATCAAGGCATGGAGCGACCGCTTAAGAGCTGCAATCGATCTAGCAGGCAAATTGCCTCTATCCTCAGGCATGGTGAGTATTTTTGTGCTCCACCAGCAATCTGGTTCACGTTATACCCGGGATAGCTTCAATGCACATTGGATGAAGGCAAAGAAAGCAGCGGCAGTGAAATATTCAGAATTAGACTTTAACTTCACCTTCCATGATTTGAAGACAAAAGGGATTTCAGATCTGGAGGGAACGTTAAGTGATAAGCAGGCGATTTCAGGTCATAAAAATGCGACGCAAACTGCACGCTATGACAGAAAAATAGCAGTCGTTCCGGTCGTTGGTGGGCAGAAGTAACGGCAGTTAATGGCGAAAGCCAATGGCGAAACAATGGTGAAAGGCGGGTTTTAGATACAAAAAAACCGCCTCTCGGCGGCCACGACACTGCTTTATTGCTTTGATTATTCTAGTAAATTTCCTTGGTACCCGGGACGAGACTTGAACTCGTACAGCCTTGCAGCCGAGGGATTTTAAAAACCTGAATAGGGTTAGATAAATCAATAAGTTACTGTCATAAAAGCAATGATGCATTCTGAATATTGCTGAATGCTTTTGTTAGTTTCGTTTATGCCGCCACTGAAACGCGCTGTCAGCTACTCACGATTTAGTCGGCTAATTGCCATATACAACGCATCTACCAATGCATATTTATTCTCAGAATAGTGAAATGCTCTATGGCAATTTGGACACAATGCGACAGCATTTTCTACCGTGTCAGACCCACCATTAGCCAAGTGCTTTATATGGTGAACTTCCAAATAGGGCCGTCCATCATTTAATACAAATGGTGCTTTAGCCCCGCAACTTTCACAACGGCCTTGCGCCTGTTGAAGCACATAGGCCTTTACGCGCGGATCGCGCACCGTAATTTTAGTTTCTTGCGTTTTCTGCTCTGGATTTTTTTCCCCAGCGGGTTTCTCTATCTTCCCAACGCCGAGCAATCGCGATACCTGTTTTTCAAACTGCTCATCGTCGCTGGTTGCCACGGGATCAATTGCCTTAATCAACTGATTGAGTTCTGCTAGCTTTTTTGTTCCTACATTAGATGCCGGTTTTAAGCCTGTCACCCACTCACGCCCTAACTGCATATAGGCATAAGAAATATTCTGCATCCGGTATTCGAAAGACTTTGCTGTACGGCCAAAACGTTCGCTCAACCCTTTATAGTAATCTAGCTTTGAAAAGCCAACTCCCGCCGCTTCCTTATGCCTCATCTCAGCATATACTTCAACGGCAGCCCGGAGCTCTTCTTCAGTCCATTCTTTACTATTATTGTCCATCATTGCTGGCCTAATTTATCATACGGATTTAACTGCACCGCTGCATCGAGGTGATCCGGTGCAAAGTGCGCATACCGCATTGTCATCTGTATTGAGGTATGTCCCAGTATCTCTTTTAGCACCAAGATATTTCCACCATTCATCATAAAATGGCTCGCGAAGGTATGACGCAATACGTGGGTTAACTGCCCTTCGGGTAACTCGATATCTGCCTGCTTTAAAGCCCGACGAAATGCGTCATAGGATGAAGAAAACAGCGCCCCACGTTTCTTCGGTAGTCGGTTATAAAGAGACTCAGATATTGGAATTGTGCGGTTCCGTTTTCCCTTAGTATTGATATAGGTGATACGGTGCGGAACAACTTGTGATTGTTTCAGCCCTTCGGCTTCACTCCAACGGGAGCCGGTAGCCAAACAAATCCGAACTACATTACCCAGGTCAGCATTCGCAGACTGATCGCAGATACCTAGCAGGTGCTCAATATCATCCTGGTAAAGAAAAGCTAACTCGTTTTCACTCTCTTTAAACTGGCGAACGCCATCAAGCGGATTATCCCCCTGCCATTCACCTAGCCTCTTGAGCTCATTAAATACCGCATTGAGATACGAATGCTCACGGTTGATCGTCGACTCTTTTACCGGTTTGGTAAATCGACCAAACTTACCGCTTAAGCGCTGTTTACGATACTCTGCAAAGTCAGACTTGGTGAACATACTAGCAATCGGATCACCAAGACTTCCGCATAGCTGCTCTAACTTACGTAAACGCGCCTCACCATCAGCTAAAGAACGGCCATGCATGTCGTACCATCGCTGAGCTAACATTGATAGTGTCTGGCCGCTGCTCTCTGCATCTGATGTATCAACGCTTATAGAATACAGCTTAAGCTGGCGCTCATAAGAGAGCGCCTCGCCTTTGGTAGCAAACTGCTTTCTAATCCTCTTACCTTCTCTGCCTTGAGGATAGGTTTCGCAGATCCAACCACCATCATTCTTTTTTCTCACCGACATTTGAAATTTCTATTCACTCTATATAAAAGCGTTATTGATACCAAACTCTTTAGCCAAAATTGAAAATCTCTCTTTGATATTCGATGAATCATTTGTACCTTGCTGTGTCAACCGATCATACTCGAGTAATTCATAGGATGAATCACCATAATCATCTTCTGCCTCTGCTTTTTCTCTATTCTTTTTAAGTTTATCCCTAAACTCAAAAAACTTTGCTCTTGTTATCTTTGATTCCTCATTATGAGTAATTGCATTCCTAAATAATAGATAGTATAAGACCATATTCCCTTGAGCTTGGAGAAGATCGTCGTTGTCTGCAAACACATCAACCATTTGTGACAAGACTCTCATTACCCTGCACCTAGTATTTTCAATTCGCCCTTCACTATCTATTTTGTTATTTTTAACAAATGAATCTAAATATACCTTTTTAGTATCAACAATTTTATTTTCATAAGTAAGATTATACTCAGTGAAAAGTATCCTGGCTGAAACCTCTTTATGCTGATATCTCTTATTGCTAAATCTTACTTTTTCCGTAAAGAGTGCTGACTCAGATATTTCCCTGACCATTTGAACGGTATACCCACCAAAAGCATTTCTTTTTTCTGCTGCATTTAATGGAGCTGCCTCATTCAAACGAGAGAACATATCTTCTATTAACTCTTCATCATCCGTATTTACAAGTACAACTGGCAGTACAAATGAATCGAACTGAACTTTTATTCGCGGGAACTCTTTAGCTATATCAGCATAGCTCAGATTTGCTAATGTTATAGACTCATCTTTCTGATATACAAAATCAGACGAAAGGCAATAATCCCCTTTCATAAAAGACCAAATTGCTTCCAGCCTTTGTCGGCCATCAATTACCGCATAATTTCTGCCAGTCTCACTTCTTTTTTCTCTGCTATATAAATGGAAGTAAATCTTAGGTATGTCATAGTCATTTAGAATAGAGTCTATCAATAACTGTTTTTTTTCTTTATTCCAAATACCACCTAAACGCTGATAAGATGGGCTAAGTACTATTTCATCCTTTTCGGCATGAAGCATCATAATTGTGCTATTTTTTAGCGGAGTGGTTTCTATATAACTCATAACATGCGTTCCTTAATAACATCACTGATGCTAGACAGTTCTGGAAATATTTGAAATCTAGAGTAACCAAGCATTGACAATTGCTTTTTTAATTTATTTTTTGCTTCAGCAGGTATTTTTATTTTTAAAAAATGATTTGGGTGAGTTACTGCCTTCTCAATTGTTTCATTCTCAGTGTGGTGGACTGTAAATACACCTAATTGAGCCTGAATTCGAGGATTATTTCTAGTTGCTATTATTGCAATTGGTAACAAAGACACATTTTGATGTCCAGAACGGACACTTTCTAATGTATAATTGTTCAAAACCTCATCTTCAAATGAAGGTATGAAAAAATCCTCTTTATGACTTTGAATTCTTGAGATAGCATTTAATTTTATCGGATTCAATATCCATAAGGAACCATCTTTATCATGCTGGTTTATATTTTCAACAGCAAAATATAAACCAATCAATGGGCTTTCACTCCAATCTAATAACCTAGTTGGCAGCCCATAATGCTGCATGAGAAACATCCAATCAAAAGACTCTTTAGGAGTGCTGGAAATTAATTGGGCCGCCGTCTGTTTAAACCTCATTAATAAAGTAGACTCTGATACATTACCTTTTAGTCGAAAGAAACCTGGATTGAGCCCCCAACTAAAGTCAGATTGCCCACGATACCAGAAATCATTTTCACCACATTCAAAAGAGCCTAAGATATTAAGCAAATCTTCAATTGAATGAATTGATAACTCTGAGTATCCATCAAGGGACAATACCTTACCTGACTCAGAAGAAAGAGAGCCTGTTATATTGCTAACAGCAGATTCAAGTTGGTTCATGTATGCCTCTTTCAATTCCCATAATTAATAGTTGATGATATTTTCCCAATGAAAGACAATTCTTGTGATGGCCATATTATAGAATCAATAAGCCACTTACTTTCTGGCAACATTACTAGATCGGATATCGTAAGTACATCAGCTCTTTGCAAAAGCCATTTCCCATCAGTTACTATTTCAAAATCACACTCAATTATCCAACCTTTAATATCAGTTTGAACGAAGAGTGGTTTTTTAGGAATTTCCAATAAACCAGATGGTTCAATATGCCACAGCCCATTATCATGCAACGTTCCGTTCTTAAGTAACTTATGTGGCATTGAAAGCAAACCGGTGAGGCTATTTATAGAACGGTCTTCAACATGTGACGAAAGTTCACCTGTCGCTAACCAGTTAAGATCAGCTCCCGTCTCCAGCGCACACCTAACAATCGCCTCCCCCGGAAAATAATCTCTCTTGACCCAAGTACTGATCGTTCCTGTACCAGCTCCCAGGTGATCACCTAGCTGCTTCTTCATAGTAAAGCCATACGCCTGCATTAGGCGCTGCACTGCGCTTTCGCCGCCTTGAAATTTCATTTCACAAAAACCCTAATTATAAATTGACAATATGAAATGCAAAGATTAGCTTAAGTGGCAATTATGAAATTAGAAGCTATCTACAACATTACCCAACTAACAGAACAGAATGCCTTATGAAAATGCCACTTTCAATATCTCTTACTACCCCTTTCGTCACAGTTGAAGAATTTTCTCGAATCAGTGGGTTACCGATCGGTACCTGCTACAACTGGATTCACCTTGGTAAGCTGCCTATTCGTCCAAAAAACGGTAAAGCTGAACGAGTTTTAATCAACATGCTCGCTCTACTTAAAGAGGCGGAGCTAAGCACTCTAATTAGCCAGTAAATTCAAATTTGTGAATTAATTATCGGATAATGTGAACGCAATGGATATGTTTGAGAGTCAATCTGGCATACATAGACACTGGAACTCAGCTTGTGAACGATTCGCCAGCGCCCACAATCTCGCTATGCTCGCTGCCGAGATTGAGATATCTGCCCAGGTATTACGTAATAAGCTAAACCCTGAGCAGCCGCACCGCCTGACAGTCAATGACTTATTACGCCTTACCGAGTGCACCAAAGACTATAGCTTAGTCGATGGTGCGCTAGCGCAATTAGGTCGTTTGCCATGCGTTGCAGGTGATGAAATCACATCTGCCACTAACATTCCCGCTCAAGCGCTAAAAATCAGCGCCGCAGCCGGAGAGTTGGCTGGTGAATCAGTGCAATTAATGTCGGGTTCACGTCTAACCAAAACACGTAAAGACGCCATCGTAGCGCGACCGAATAAAGCCGTTCGCGATCTGATGTTGTTTGCTTATGCCGTTGAAGAGCGTTTTCACTCGGTGCCGGTGCTCTCCACCACAGCCGATTTGCTCACCAATGGCAATTTACCCGGTCTCATGTGAGGTATTTCATGGACACGCCCGTTTCTATCACCCCGCTATTACGTCGTCAGCAAGGCCGCCCAAGCAGCCCTGTTGAGATCCGTCATGGCAAAGGACGCCAAGGCATCATTATCCGCCCTGATGGCCGTCGCTGGACGCCACCAAAAGGCGCCTTCACTCAGTTACTACGGAGGGCAACACGATGAACCCACGTTTAGCTTTCAGTTCTGAACACGTACACACCATACCGATCCGTCTACGTTCACTTATCGGCAAACACTTCGCCAGCTCGCGCTGGGAAGAAAGCTGCCAGTTTTATGATGCCATGCCAGAACGCTATCGCTCGACAGTGTGCTTTCATGCCGGTCTAAAAAAACACCACCCACTAATGCGCTTGTCTGAGCTGAATGACTCCGAGCGCGAGCGTGTAATTAATGCACTAGACGAACTGCGCAGCCATTTTGCCAAATACCGCAAACATGCCATCAGCAACGCCGCCTATGTTCAGCGCTTGCCGATTAGCGTGCGCAAAACGTTATTTCTTCATGCTGGACTGACGCAGGCCGAATTCAATCAACCTGTTTGGCGCATCGAGGATGAGACCTGCGCTTGGCGAGACAAAGTACTTAAAGCAATCCGTGAATTACTCAATATGTTCGCCGATGTACCTGACATTCTGACCTCGGTCAAACCTGAAACCTATTTCAACTAAATAACCCATTTTCAATTTATGGCGTGTTAACCCGCCGGGTTTCGTGCGCTCAAAATTTAAGGAATCATCATGGCTGACATCATCGATCGCGCCCAAGAATTGCAACAGCACCAACTTGAAAGACAAATTGCCGCGGCGAGACAGTCTCATCATTCTGTTTCGGCTGATACTTGTGAAGACTGCGACGCCCCAATCCCTGAAGCGCGCCGCACGGCTATCGCCGGTGTGCAGTGTTGCATTCACTGCCAGCAGATCCGCGAACTCACTCGCAAGCATTTTCGCGCATGAGCCAACCTCATCGGGGGCGCATCGCCCCCTCGCCGCCGCCGCCGTTTACCGGAACCCAAGCCGACGCCTTCGTCGGCCTTTACCCATGGAACGCGCCTAAAAAAGCCATTGGCCGAGAAAGACAGCTTACCCTTGCCGAATACCAGCAAGGGCAAGCTGTTTTGCAGCGTATCGATTCCCTACCGCGTTTTCTGAGCGCCATTCTACTAAACCGCCATGCGTGGCTACTGAAGAACAAAAGCCTGCACGCGGCGAATAAATTTCTCGTGTTCACCGTTGAGCCACGCATCTGGCCGCGTCTTGATATCGTTAACCGCAAGTTCGCCATGAACCTCAATGCCTCACAGCGCTTTATGTCAGAAGGCGACATTTATCGCCGTTTACCCGGTATGAACGATCGTGAACTTGAACGCCTCGCTGGTCGTATCGCGGGACAACTCTTTTCCGCTTACGAAGAACTTAGCGATACGTTTTTGCTGCACAGCGCCCAAGAAGAGCTTTTCACCGACGAAGCACAGGCCGAGATTTACGGCCACGTTGCTGGCGCAGCTCGCGCTTTCAACATCACCCCGCTGAACTGGACGAAATACTGCAAAGGCACGCTGGATATCCGCTCAGCGTTCTCCAGCATTGCGCGTCTGCTAAATGATGAATGGTGGATTAGCCAGCTCAAAGCCCAGCGCACGCAGTGGCGTGAGGCATTGCTGATTGCCGCCGGTGAAGTACATTGCAATAAATCCGGCTACGCCAGCAAACAGGCGATCCGTGACGTGCAGGCACGCCGCTTGGCGAATATGGAATATCTGAAATCCTGCGAACTCGAGAACGTCGACACCGGTGAGCGTTTTTCCTTGATCGATAGGGTGATGGCCAGCATCTCGAATCCTGAAATCCGTCGTATGGAACTCATGAGCACCATCGCGGGGATCGAGAGATACGCGGCCAGCATGAAACACGTCGGCATGTTCCTGACTATCACCACGCCCTCGAAATACCACCCGATGCGTAAAACGGGTAAGAAAGACAACATCCGCGTGCAGCTCAATCACAAATGGGATGACGCCGCGTTTTCGCCTAAAGACGGCCAGCGCTATTTGGTCGATATCTGGAGCAAAATGCGCACCGCGTTCAAAGACCAAAATCTAAAGGTCTACGGAATGCGTGTGGTCGAGCCACACCACGACGCCACGCCTCACTGGCACATGATGCTGTTTTGCGCACCGAAGCACCGCCCTTCAATCATTGCCATTATGAAGCGATACGCGCTGATGGAAGACGGTGACGAACGCGGCGCACAGGAAAACCGCTTCGAGTGTAAGCACCTCAACCGAGGCGGAGCGGCGGGTTACATCGCCAAGTACATCGCTAAAAATATCGACGGTTATGCCCTCGACGGCGAGATCGATAGCGAAACTGGCAAACCGTTGTCAGACACTGCCGCCGCTGTCACCGCGTGGGCGTCTACGTGGCGCATCCCGCAGTTTAAAGCCATTGGGGTGCCGACCATGGGCGCATACCGCGAGTGCCGTAGTCAAAATCTGCGTTATATCAGTCTGACCGAAAGCTTTGATGAGCGCGTCGAAGCCGTGCGCGCTGCCGCATCAGACGGCGATTTTGCTGCCTATATCGCGGCACAAGGTGGTGCGAATGTACCTCGTGACTTACAAACCGTGCGCGTGGCTCGCAAGGTTGCCGATGAACCTAACGAATACGACGAAGACGTTCAGAAAATCGTGGGCATCTTCGCACCGCATCTCGGTGAAAACCACATTCACACCACCCGCGACACCCAATGGCGCATCGTCGCTAAAGCCGTTGACCTTGAGCCTTTGACCTTAAAAAGCGCCTCTGGCGCGCCTCGGAGTCCTGTCAATAACTGTGGATCAGCTGAAAAAACAGCCACCAAAGAAAGCGCCGATAAGGTGCCTAAACAGGACTCAAAACGCATCAGTTTGCCCCCTGTAGACGAAATCGCATGGGACGACATCGGCAACGTGCTGTTGATAAGAGCGCTTCTGAAGGAGCAAGCACCAAAGGCGAGCCGAAAACAGCGCAGTTACGATCAACTGCACCGGCCAGAACCAGCACCTTCGGCACGTTTAACCCAAGCCGAACGGCAACGCCTGCCACAAATTCACGCTGACCTCACGGCCAAAGGCATCCATCCGCAACGTTGGGAACTGGAAGTGCTCGCCCGTGGGGCAAAAGTGAGCTTTGTGGATCTGACGTTCCAATATCAAAAAGACGATGACTGGGGAGGTTTTACGGACAATTAATCGACAAGAGCCTTATAAATCATGGAGTAAATCAAACATTGATGCATTCCATACTTGACTATTTACTCATATAAACTCAACATAACTGTATAAATACACAGTATAACACTGGAGACATAATGGAACTCATCGATCGCGCACACCTGGCACTCTCGCGCGTACAATTCATCGCAGAAGTTTCCCTAGTCGCAGACCTTAGCGTCGAAGAACTACAAATGGCCTTATCAATGATTTCTGATTTAGCCGATCCATGCTTGCCAGGGAACGGTCATGAAGAGGTTTTTTATAAGGTTAAGGATTCATAATCGTGGTGCCGGCCAGCACAACAAATTTTGCTGACCGGCTGCTTCTCCTAAAACTAGTATTTCGATTACAAATTGATACCATTCCCCCACCCAATAATAATCTTCATAAATACAATTATATGATTTCCCAATATGAATATGTCGCCAGACAGCTCGCAAGAACAAAAAACAAAAAACATGAGCAATATGTCGTTACTGGTATCGTACATCGACTCGGCCGAGATGATGTAAAGTTCATTACGCAACAGTACATAAAACGTGAATCAGGCCGGGCACTCACCGACCTCTATTTTCCAGCATTGAATTTGCATATTGAAGTTGACGAAAAATACCACGAAAAACAAGTATCTTGTGATCAGCTACGCGAAGCCGACATCGTTGATGCGACTGGACATGAGATACTAAGAATCCCGGTAACTGGAACACTCAAAGAAATAAACACTAGGATTGATGAATGCGTTTCAGAAATTCGCAAAAAAATAGATAAACTTGGTGACAGCTTCATGCCATGGGATATGGAACAAGAGTTCAATATCTTGCCGCACATTAAACGCGGATATATCGATTTAAAAGACAACGTAGCATTTAGACGCATCACCGATGCATGTAATTGTTTCGGACATAATTACAAATTCTATCAAAGAGCCGGTGCACCGCACCCCCACAATAAAGATACCCTGCTTTGGTTTCCAAAACTCTTTGAAAATGACGCTTGGAAAAACCAGATTGAAGACGATGAAGAGACCATTTGGGAACTTAGTAGGGACATAGATAAAGTTGAGAATCACTTCAAGCGATGGATGGAGGTTGAAGAACGCGACAAGCGCCTCGTTTTTGCCAAAGCGAAAGATAACCTGGGAATAATTCTCTATAGGTTCAAAGGTCTTTATCAACTAGACAAAAATAACAGTAATCTGAAGGACGGCCTTTGCTGGAAACGCATATCCACACGAGTTAAGACCTATCCTCAAAAAGATAAATCCTTGGAAATCTAGCATGCATGCATAGCGTGCATCACTTCGCATTGTGATCCGTTGCCCGTTTTGGCCTTATAGCGCCAGTCCTGATGCGGATCACGATGGATCACGCAACTGCATTAAAAACGACACATTAAGCGGGCAGGCGTGGCGGGGATAGCATTGCGCGCTGAGGTAGCTAACTAAGCTATGCCAATATTCAAACAACCATGCATAGGTAGTTGCCTTACTGTTGTTTTGCCACTAAACGTTGTTCTCTGACACTTCCTTACCTAGTCAATCTGAAGAAAACGTTCGCCAACATACTCATTAGAGTTTCTTATAAAAAAGTCTCATTAAAACTAGTATATGCGAGCGAATCCACAGAATCCTTTATCAACACTAATCTATCCTGCATATGGCTTCAGTGCCGATTTTATTTACTTATTTCATAAGGAATACAAATGGATAACTATCATATTACAAAAGATGGTGATGAGTGGAAGTTCAAAAAGGAGGGTAACGATCGTGCAACCTTCAAAGCAGATACAAAACAAGAAGCAATTGATAAAATGAGAGATTACATGGACGATAAAATCGGCTCTGTAAAAATTCATAAGGAAGATGGGCAAATCCAAGAAGAAAGAACTTATCCACGCAGTAGCGATCCAACCAAAAGCAAAGGTTGATAGTTGAAAGCCGCTGTAAGGGCGGCTTTTTCGTTACTTGTTTTTCGGTAGCTCGTAAGCTTTAAAGCGCACCACTTCCTGACCGAGAAATTCATTCACCTCCTTGATCCGCTCTTGCAATGGCGTGAGCTCGTTGCGAACGAATACCTGACTCGCCTTCACCACATCCCCAAAACCGCCGGTATTATTCGGTAGCACGCCCATCATCTGCGGTGGAACACGGTGCGCACTCAACAAATCGTCGCGGGTCGCATTCTTAATGTTAAAGAAATCGTCTTTGGTGGCCACTTCACTCAGTGGCACGATTTTGATGCCGTCGGGTTTGCCGTTCGGCGCGTAGAAGAACAGGTTTTTAAAGTTACCCAGCCCTTTCGAGCTGCGCATCGCATCACGTAATGCTTCCACATCGGTGTTACTTTGCGCCGCGTCGGTCACATACATGATGTAACCCGCGTGCGCGCCGTTCTGGTAATACTTCCGACGAAACAGCGTGGCGGATTCATTCAGCCACGCCGAGTTGAGCGAGCTCATATATTCCGGCAGGCCGTACAGTTCCTGATTGATATCCGGCTCAATCAAGTGGAACACCGAACCGGCTTCAAAACGGTGCGGCTCTTTGAACGACTGCACGAACCAATACACGTCATCCTCGACGCCTCGGCGAGTATATTTGGCCGGTGAGCACTCCAGTCGCATCACTTCCCCCACGCGGTTGTAACGCTTTTCTAAAAACGCATTGCCAAACACCAAGAAGTCGAGCACAAAGCGGCTGAACTCCTGCTGACTCAGTAGCGGATGCGGAATAAAGGTGCTGGCGAGAATGTTGCGCTTCACGTAAATCGGCGAGCTGTGATGTACGGCGGCACGTAGACTTTTCGCCAGCCCCGCAAAGCTCACCGGCGGCTCGATCCATTTACCGTTACCGATACACTCGGCATAGTCGAGGATATCGCGGCGATCCAACACCGCCGACGGCTCGCCAAAGGTGAACGCCTGCATCGCGTGATCTGGTTGTTTTGCCATAGTCATGGCTTTGGCGCGCTGGCCTTTACGTTTGCTCATCAGTTGAAGTCCAAGATTGAAGGAATAACGTTGCCGTTACCGGCGGTGAGAGGTTCGTTAATCATGGCGTGCATCGCCGCCCACGCGATATCGGCGTGGCTCACCTCTTCGCTACGGCTGGCCTCATAGGTCGCACTGCGCCCGCTGGCCGTCATGGTCTTGCGGATCGCCATAAAGGATTGGGTGATATCGGTATGGCCGGCGTCATATTCGAGGCGACCACTGGTGATCAGGTCTTTGGCCTTCAGCACCATGTTGGTTTTCACCTCTGGGCTATAACGAATTTCTCTGGCCGCCGGGAAGAAGTTGCGCACCAGTTGGAACACGCCCTGTCCGATGCCGGTCGCATCGATGCCGATATATTCCACGCTGTATTTGTCGGTCAGTGATTTGATGGATTCGGCCTGTGTAGCGAAGTCCATACCTTTCCACTGATGACGCTCCAAAATACGGAACTTACCGCCGGGAACTAACGGCGGCGCTAGCACCACACAGCCTGCACTGTCGCCGGTATGTGACGGGTCATAGCCGATCCAGACTGCACGGTAGCCAAACGGACGATAGGCAAACTGATGGAAATCCTCCCACTCTTCCATGGTGTCGACCATGCAGCCTTGCAGCTCCTCGAACGGGAACACTGACGCCTTATCATCGACAAACTCGCATAGGAACAAGTTGCGGAAATCTTCTTCGCTGTTTTCCTGCTTGAGCACATCCAGATTAAACAAGGTACAGCCACCGGCTTGCGCATCCTCGATGGTAACAATCTGCCGCCACTGTCCATCACCACATACCGCACCGCCTGCGAGTGCTCGGTGGCTCACGTCCAGCTCAATACACTCGCTTTTATCTTTGCGCCCCTGGTTGAACAGCTCACCCGACCAAAACGGATAGGCGCTGTGTGCAAGGCTCGACGGGGTTGAGAAATAGGTGGTGCGTAGATGCTCCTGCGACGCCATGCCCGAGGCCACTTTGCGCAGCTTTTGGAAATTGGGGATCCAGAAATATTCATCGACATACAGGTCGCCATTATGGCTTTGCGCGGTGTTGGAGTTGGTGCCGAGGAAAATCAGCTTCGCGCCGTTGTTACCTAACACTATGGGATCGCCGGTGAGCTCGACGTCCACCTCTCGGGCGAACTGAATGATGTATTCACGAAACACGTAAGCCTGCGTTTTACTGGCCGAGAGAAAGATTTGATTGCAGCCACTATCCAACGCCTTGAGCAACGCCTCGCGGGAAAAGAAATAGGTCGCCCCAATCTGGCGCGATTTGAGAATGTCGCGAATACGGTGCTTTAGCCCCATCTCATACCAGTATTTTTGGTAGTTGAAGGATTGTTTAAAGAAAATGGTTTTGAGCTGGGCGATAGCCTCTTCACTGAAGAAATTCTTCTTCGGCTGTTTGCGCTCGCCTTTGTTACGGCTACGAATATTCGGATTGAGATCGGCCTCATTACCGCCGTTCATGTAACGACTGACGCGCGCCAGTCGTTCTATTTGGCGGCCGAGCAGGTCGATCTCTTTGTAGTCGCTCCCCTCCTTTTTGCTTTTCATCACCAGTTGAATCAACCGCGCCTCGATGCTGGTTTCCACGCGAGAAATCGGCGCGATGTCGTCCCATTTTTCACGCTGTTTCCAACTCTGCACGGTCGGGCGTTTTTGGCTCAGCATGTCCGCGATTTGACGCACGGAGAACCCCTGCCAGTAAAGCAAAGCAGCCTGACGGCGTGGGTCACTGAGGATAGTGCTATCGAGTGTCATGTTCATGGTGCAAAGGCTACGCAAGCCGCTCAGCGCCTGCCTTATGTGCCTGTTGTCTCAGCGGTTATCAGACGTGCATCGATGGCGGCCAGCGCTTGGAGTCGGGAAACTAGCCCCGAACCCAATACCGACTCAGGACACCTGAACAATGGCTAAGAAAATTTCGAAATGGTTTCGCATCGGCGTCGAGGGTGACACCTGCGACGGGCGTGAAATCGACAATAACGATATTCAACAGATGGCCGACACCTTTGACCCACGTGTTTATGGCTGCCGCATTAACTTAGAGCACATCAAGGGCACATTGCCCGATAGCCCATTTCGTCGTTTCGGCGATGTGGTCGAGCTAAAAGCGGAACGCATTGAAGATGATTCAATTCTCAATGGCAAACTGGCGCTATTCGCCAAAATGGCACCGCTGGCCGAGTTGGTGGCTATGGTGAAATCGGGTCAGAAGGTCTACACCTCGATGGAGATCCGCCAGAACTTCTCTAACACCGGCAAATCGTATCTGGTGGGGCTGGCCGTCACCGATGACCCTGCCAGCCTTGGCACGGAATACATGGAATTCTGCGCTCGAGCCAAAGCCAATCCGCTTGCCAGCCGTAAAGGTCAGCCTGACGACCTATTCTCTGCCGCCATGCTGGCAGAGCTGGAATTCGAAGACGTCCCCGAAACCCTACTCAATAGCTTGACCGATAAGGTCAAAGGCATCTTTAGCCGCAAACAGGCCAATGATGATGCCCGCTTTAGCGATGTACACGAAGCGGTCACCGCCGTTTCTGAACAGGTGCAAACCACCATCGAGAGCACCGAGCGACGTTTCTCCACCCTTGAGCAGAACCTCCAGACCTTATCCGAACAGGTAAGCAGCGAAAAGCAGGAACTGTCCACGCTCAAAGGCCAGCTCGATACCACCGAGAACTTCAGCCAAACGCGACGCCCACTGGCGAACGGTGGCAACGGTGAAGAGATGCACCTGACCAACTGCTAAGCGCCGCACTGGCGAATAACGTAAAAATTCATTGAAAGAGAGACACTATGCGCCCGAATACCCGCTTTAAATTTAATGCGTTCCTGACTCAGGTCGCCAAGCTCAACGGCATCGACGTGAACGATATTGCCAAGAAATTCACCGTCGAGCCGTCCGTAACCCAAACACTGATCACCACCGTGCAGGACACCTCCGACTTCCTCAAGCGCATCAACATGGTGCCGGTGGATGAGCAAGAAGGTGAAAAAATTGGCCTCGGTGTGACCGGCTCGATTGCCAGCACTACCGATACCGATAGCGGCGATGAACGCGAGACCGCCGATTTTGCCGCGCTCGAGGCGCGCCGGTATAAGTGCGAACAGGTCAACTTTGACTTTCATATCCGCTACAACACCCTCGACCTGTGGGCGCGTTATCAGGACTTCCAGATCCGCTTACGTGATGCCATCACCAAGCGTCAGGCGCTCGATTACATCATGGCCGGTTTCAACGGCATCAAACGCTCGGCAACCTCTGACCGCAGTAAAAACCCGATGCTGCAAGACGTGGCCGTCGGTTGGCTGCAAAAACTGCGCAATGAAGCACCAAAGCGCGTCATGGATAAAATCACCGACGCCGAGGGCAACGTGGTCTCAACCACGATCCGTATCGGTAAGAATGGTGACTACGTCAATCTCGACGCCGCCGTGATGGATGCGACCAACAGCATGATTGAACCATGGCATCAGGAAGATCCTGACTTGGTGGTCATTTGCGGTCGACAGCTGTTGGCCGACAAGTATTTCCCGCTGGTGAACCAAGAGCAGCCGAATACCGAAGCCATGGCCGCCGACGTAATTATCAGCCAAAAGCGCATCGGTAACTTACTGGCGGTACGCGTGCCGTACTTCCCCGCTGATGCCCTGATGATCACCCGTCTGGATAACCTGTCGATTTACATCATGGACAGCGCTCATCGTCGCCATATCGAAGAGAACGCCAAGCGCGACCGCGTCGAAAACTATGAGTCGCTGAAGGTCGATTTCGTGGTCGAGGATTACGGCTGTGCCTGCCTGATTGAAAACATCAAGCTGGGCGTATTCCCTGAGCCAGAAGCACCTAACGACACGCCGGAGGCCTAACCATGTCCAGCCCTGCACAGCGTCACATGATGCGCGTGTCAGCGGTGGAGGCGGCGCAGCGTGGCAATTACGCGCTGCGCCATGCCACTGGCTACGAGCAGATGTTGGTCAAACTGAGTAGCGACAAACGCACCTTAAAAGGCGTGCGCTCGATTGAACGCAAAGCGGCGCGCAAACGTGAAATGTTGCCGCACTATGCCCCATGGGTAGCCGGTGTGTTGGCCGAAGGCCGAGGGGCTCAGGATGCGGTATTGATGACCGTGATGGTGTGGAAACTTGACGCTGGGGATATCGCCGGTGCGTTGGACATTGCGCGCTATTCCCTCGCCCATCAGTTGGTCATGCCTGATACCTACACCCGCCCAACGCCATATTTACTGGCCGAGGATGTGGCTATCGCTGCCGATCGCCTGCGCGTTGCCGGTGAGCCGGTCGATGTGTCGCTCCTGCTCACCACGCTGGAGCTGACCGACGCCGAAGATATGCCCGACCAAGTGCGCGCCAAGCTGCACAAAATCACCGGTCTGGTGCTACGCGATATCGGTAAAGACATTCAGGCACTCACTCATTTACAGCGCGCCATGCAGCTCGACCGCCATGCCGGTGTGAAAAAAGACATCAGTACGTTGGAAGCCAAGATCCGTAAAGCCAACGGCTAACCGAACGCGCCCCGCGCTGGGCGGCACGTAGGCCGAAACAGGTTTATTCCTCGTCTGACGCCTGCGTCCACCGCCCCCTATTTTGAGGTTGTAATGGATATCGTTATTGAGAAGAACGACACGTTGGTCATTCCTCCGCTGGAAGCTAGCGAGCCGCCGATCCGTAACACGTTTTTCTGGCCGGATATCGACCCGGTACGCATTCGTGAGTTGATGCGGCTTGAGTACACCGTCACCCCGCCCCGCCTGCGTGAAGCAATTTTAACCGGCATCTCTGAAACCAACGCCGAGCTGTATGACTACCGCCAGCGGCAAATGACCGCCGGATACAAAACCCTCAGCGACGTCCCTGCCGAACAGCTCGATGGCGAGAGTGAGAAATGTTTCCACTATCAGCGTGCGGTGTCCGCGTTCGCCAGTGCCAGCGTTTACGAACGCTATCGCGGCTATGACGCCAGCGCCAAAGGCAACAAAAAAGCCGAGGATCTCGACGGCACTATCGACGAGCTGTGGCGCGATGCACGCTGGGCTGTGAGTCGCTTAGAAGGGCGGCCTAAATCCATCATAGGGCAAATCTAATGCGCGTTATCGCCTCACAGGGGGACACCCTCGACGCACTGTGTTATCGCCGTTATGGGCGCACCGAGGGCGTGGTCGAGGCGGTGCTCGCGGTCAATCCGGGGCTTGCAGAATTGGGTGCTGTGTTACCGCATGGCACCGCTGTCGAGTTGCCGGTCGTTGAGTCCTCGACCGTGTCGGGGACTGTCAATTTATGGGATTAATTCATGAACGAAACCGATAAGAGCGTGGTGACGCTATTCCTCATCGGCATGTTGATTGTGGTGGGCAAAGTGCTCGCCGGCGGTGAGCCTATCACCCCTCGGCTTTTCATTGGCCGTATGTTGCTCGGCGGCTTTGTCTCGATGGTGGCCGGTGTTGCGCTGGTGCAATTCCCTGATTTATCCGGTGCAGCCGTAAACGGCATCGGTGCCGCGTTAGGGATCGCCGGTTATCAGGTGGTAGAAATCTTTATTCAGCGTCGCCTGAACAAAGAAAACAAAACCGACGAAGGGAACAAATAATGGCCGTGATTAAAGTCCATTCAAACGTTGCCGCGTTTCTCGATATGCTGGCGTTTTCTGAGGGAACGGCGAACCACCCACTCACCCGAAATCAGGGCTATGACGTGGTGGTCACCGGTATCGATGGCAAGCCGGAGGTATTCACCGACTACAGCGATCACCCGTTTGCGCACGGTCGTCCCGCGAAAACCTTCAACCGACGCGGTGAGCGCTCGACCGCCTCGGGGCGTTATCAGCAGCTTTATCGCTACTGGCCGCACTATAACGCATTGCTTTCACTGCCTGACTTTAGCCCGTCGTCACAAGACCGCCTCGCGGTGCAATTGATGGCCGAGCAGCGAAGCCTTGCGGATATCGAGCGCGGTGATATCGAGCAAGCGATCAGAAAGTGCCGCAATATTTGGGCGTCTTTGCCGGGTGCCGGGTACAACCAGCGAGAGCACCGGCTCGACAAACTGATCGAGGTTTATCGAGCAGTTGGGGGAACACTTGCCCCATGAAAACGCTGATTATCTTGTTGATAGTGGCCATGGTCGGTCTGTGGTGGTTAACGCGTGAAAATCGCGAGCTGGGGCAAGCCCTCAGCGCCGCCACGCAAACCATCAGCACGCAAAAAAACACCCTCGCCACGCTAGAAAATAAGCTCAACGTGGTGCGCGATAACGCCGAACGTAGCGAACGCGCTCAGCTGGCATTGCGTCAGCAGCTCGACCACGCGCAGCAGCTTGCCACCGGCAAAGACCAAAAAATAACGAGGCTACTTAATGAGAATAAAGCGCTGCGTGATTGGTATCAGTCTGCTTTGCCTGATGATATTGCAAGGCTGCACACCCGTCCCGCCTTTGACACCCCCGACGCTTATTTACGTTGGCTGTCCGAAGGTGACGAGCTGCCCGATACCGGCAAGCCTACCGAAAACTAACGGCGATCTGAGTGAGGATAACCGTCAATTAGAGCGCGCACTGGTGAGCTGTGCGCTACAAGTGGAAACCGTGAAACAGTGCCAGGAGTTACACGATGTTAAAGCCTAAAAGCCTACGCGAAGCGCTTGAGAAAGCCGCGCCGGTGCTGCGTAAAAATCCCGATATGCTGCGCCTGTTTGTAGATAATGGGACGATTGCGAGCACGCTGGCCGCGTCGTTGTCGCATGAAAATCTATACACGCTCAATGTGATGGTGACCGATTTTTCTAGCGATCTGGATTTGCTTATCGTGCCGATTAACGCATGGCTCCGCGAAAATCAGCCGGATATCATGGCCACCGACGAGGGCAAGCGGAACGGCTTCACCTACTTTGCTGACCTGAATAATCACGACAGTATCGATGTGAGTTTTAGTCTGCGCCTCACGGAGCGCGTTATCGTTAAACAGGTCGATAAGGCGCTTCATGTGAAGCACCTCAGTGAGCCACCTATCCCGCAGCCGGTTGAGCGTCCTATGGAGCTCTATATCAACGGCGAGCTAGTGAGTCAGTGGGATGAGTGAGCTCAAACAGTTTGAGGACAGGCTCGCGGGGCTGATTGGCAACCTAACACCGGTGCAGCGCCGCAAAATTGCGATAGAAGTCGCGAAGCGCTTGCGCACCAGTCAGCAACAGCATATTAAGCAACAGAAAGCGCCCGACGGCACCCCCTACGCCAGCCGAAAACCGCAACCGGCCAGCAGTAAACGAGGCCGCGTAAAGCGCCAGATGTTCGCCAAACTGCGCACCAATCGCTTTATGAAAGCGCAAGGCTCAAGCGATGCCGCGACGGTGGAGTTTGTCGGACGTGTTCAACGCATGGTGCGGATACATCAAGAGGGTTTAAGTGATAAGCCGAACCGCTTTAGTCGCGAGGTGAAGTATGATGCACGACCGTTGTTGGGGTTTAGTGCATCGGATAGGCACATCGTTGAGGAGGTGGTCACCGCATTCCTTAGCGGGTGATAGGTTTTAGTCACCAGTATCCAAAAGTTTGCTCGGAGAAAATTAACACTAACAGTCCGCTTTGAGCGAAAAGCGGACATTAACTCCTTGCTTTTTGGCACCGAAACAGAGCGAAGCAGCGTGTAAGCTGTCCCAGACGCGCAGCGGTGACAACAGCAACTCCAATTAGGGAAATGCTCTAGTTTCCGGGGAGATTCTTCGAGTGATATATGATAATGAAGACACTCAAAAATTGAACAGAAACGTGTAGCCCAGTATGACTTCTGTTCAGGTATAAATGGTCTATTTATGTATTCTCTCATCAAATCCTTGCTGAATACTCTCGAAGATGGCTAGCGCAACCACCCTCTCCTAGCCTTCATAGTTCATGCCGCCAAGATACGACGGTATCATCATTAATGATTGAACCCTTTCTTTTTCTTTTTCGGTGAGATGACGACACGCAAATGGGTAAATATTGAGCAGAAATATCTTAAGTTCGTCAAATGCCTCATCTGAATATAGAGTCCCAGATCGTAACTCATTCATGATTGACATGACCCATTTTATAAACACAGTTGGCATCATTACATCAGCTATATCTTCCCAGCCATCAATAAGGCCATTATTTGTTTTTTCTCTAATATACTGCCGGAGTGCTTGGTCGCAGTTACCTCGACACGTCCAAAAAATATGTTCAATATACTCTGGTTCTTTTTCGTAGTCAGTGCGGGTTCTTTGCCATAGAGTTATAACCCCCTTGTCGTCTTGAGACAGAAGCTCTTTCTCGCAAACTTTGCATTGTAAGCTAGATTCATCGGCAAATATTCTTGCGGGTTTTGGGTTTTCTGTTTTCCACTCAGATAACGACTTGGGGAAGTACCTTTCGGCAATCTCCAGCCCTCTGGAGGAGTGTACAAGCTCCCTCTCTATTTTCTCTTTATCGAAAACCTGAATTTCAATTCGTCCCTTCACCCCGTCAAGTATTCCAGACAGACCTGTACTAGCAAGAGTTGAATAGAACCCGATAAATCCTTGGCAGTTATTCGCCATTACTCGATCAATAATATTTGCATCATCTGCTGGATTAACTGAATTTCCACTATGAGCTTTATGCTTACAGCTTACCAACCAACGGATGATTGTTTCCCCGCCGACCCCAGTCCTTTTTTCTTCAGCTATAATATCAACCCCACCGTCAGCACCTCTATCTGGGTCAGATATGATTTTATATCCGAGAAAAGCTAAGAAGTCGCGAGAAAAAAGTTCAAATGTATCTTGCAGCCCTGTTGCTTTATGAGCCTCTGGTATCTCTTTGAAGTCTAATACAGGCATGTGTATGGGGTCCTTGAGATGTTAACGCTTATTGGGCGGAAAGAACCGCATTTAAACACGGACTTTCTGCCTTTGTAAATTTAATGTGTAGAACACTCATCGTTTTTTTATAACTGACAATAGGATATTTAAACGTCTACTTCTGGCACAGAGCAGTCTATACCTGTTGTCTGATCTACCATCCTACGTCCTCACATTGCCGCCGCTCCCCCTCGGCGGCATCCTTTCCCCATGAGCACACAATCCCAACTATCCGAAATCTCGCGCTTACTGCGCAACCTTATCCGCGCCGGTGTCGTGTCCGAAGTCGATACCGATGGAGCCCTATGCCGCGTCCAAACCGGCGAAATACAAACCGGTTGGATTAACTGGCTGGCGCGTCGCGCTGGCCGTTCGCGTGACTGGTGGGCTCCGTCGGTGGGGGAGCAGGTGTTATTGCTGGCCGTCGGCGGCGAGCTTGATACCGCCTTTGTCCTGACCGGCATTTATTGTGATGACTTTCCCGCCCCGTCGGCGTCTGCCGATGGTTGGCGCGTCGAGTTTCCTGACGGCGCGGTCATCGAGTACGAGCCCGATACCGGCGCGCTTAGTGTGAGCGGTATAAAAAGCGCGGATGTGACCGCCTCGGCGTCGGTGGTGGTGACTTGCCCGTCCGTCACCGTGACCGCCAGCGAAAAAATCACCCTCGATACCCCCGAAGTGATTTGCACCAACAAGCTAACCACCGGCTCTATCGAGGTGCAAAAAGGCGGCACGATGAGCGGCACCATAGAACACACCGGCAAATTCACCTCGAACGGCGTACAGGTTGATAAACATGGGCATGGCGGCGTTAAAGGCGGCGGTGAATGGACGGAGGGAACGAAATGACGGCGCGTTATTCAGGCATGAGCCGAGACGACGGCCAGCAACTTGATGACCTCGCCCATATTCGCCAAAGCGTGCGCGATATTCTAATCACGCCGGTCGGCACGCGGGTCATGCGTCGTGAGTATGGTTCGCTCCTATCTGCCCTGATTGACCAGCCGCAGAACGCCGCGCTCAACCTACAAATTATGGCCGCCTGTTACATGGCGATTTTAACGTGGGAGCCCCGCGTTAGGCTCACGGCCATCACGTTCGATAACCGGTTTAACGGCGAGATGGTGGTCGATATCACCGGCACCCTGACCGATACCGGCGGCACCTTCTCCCTTAACGTACCTGTGAGTTAATCCATGGCAACCATTGACCTGAGTCAGCTTCCCGCGCCCGATGTGGTCGAGGTGCTGGACTACGAAAGTATTTTAGCCGAGCGCAAGGCGACGCTGTTGTCTCTGTGTGACGAGAGCCAGCGCGAAGCGGTGGCGCGTACCTTGCAGCTCGAATCCGAACCCTTGACCAAGTTGCTCGAAGAAAGCGCTTATCGCGAGGTGATGTGGCGTCAGCGGGTGAATGAAGCCGCCCGCGCGAACATGCTGGCCTATGCCACCGGCGGCGATCTGGATAACCTCGGCGCGAACTATAACGTTGAGCGTCTGGTCATTACGCCCGCCGATACCACCGCTATTCCCCCTCTGGCCGCCGTGCTGGAGTCCGACAACGATTTTCGGGTACGTATTCAGCAAGCCTTTGAGGGCTTAAGCGTGGCCGGTTCAGTGGGCGCGTATCAATTCCATGGCCGCAGTGCTGACGGTCGGGTGGCTGACGTGTCGGTCATTAGCCCAATACCGGCGTGTGTCACTGTCTCGGTGCTTTCGCGTGAGGGGAACGGCACGGCTAGCGATGAGTTGATCCAGAGAGTAAACCTCGCACTCAATGCCGAAGACGTGCGCCCCGTTGCTGACCGCGTGACGGTGCAAAGTGCTGCGATTGTACCTTATCAGATTGAGGCTGAGCTCTATCTCTATCCGGGTCCCGAAGTCGAGCCGGTGCGCGAAGCCGCTGAGGCCAAGCTGAAAACCTATATCACTGCTCAGCACCGCCTCGGGCGTGATATCCGTAAATCTGCCATCTATGCCGCGCTGCATGTGGAAGGTGTGCAGCGTGTTGAGCTCGCGCAGCCGGTGGCCGATATCGTGCTCGATGAGACTCAGGCGTCCTATTGCTCTGATTATGCGATCACCATTGGGGGCGCGGATGAGTGATAACCGCCTGTTACCGGTTGGCTCCTCGCCGCTGGAGGTGGCCGCCGCGATTGCCTGCGCTGAGATAGAGCGAACCCCGATACCGCTGCGCCAGCTCTGGAACCCGAAAACCTGCCCGGTCAACCTGTTGCCCTATCTGGCGTGGGCGTTCTCGGTTGACCGCTGGGACGCCACATGGCCGGAAGAAACCAAGCGTGACGTGATTGCGGCGGCGTATTACATCCACAGTCGTAAAGGCACCATTAGCGCCGTGCGTCGCGTAGTTGAGCCGCTGGGCTACGTGATTAACGTCAATGAATGGTGGGAGACCAATGACCCGCCCGGCACCTTTCGGCTCGATATTGGCGTACTGGAAAGCGGCATCACCGAGGAAATGTATTTCGAGATGGAGCGACTTATCGCGGATGCAAAGCCCGCCAGCCGTCACCTCATCGGACTCAATATTATTCAAGATATCGCCGGTTATGCCTACACCGGCGTCGCCCTGTATGACGGCGACATTATTACCGTTTACCCTGACCGAGAGAGCTAACCCGATGGCACAAAAATATAAGGCGGTACTGACCAAAATCGGCGCGGCCAAGATTGCCGCCGCGACCGCTGGCGGGACAAAAATCAACCTCACCCAAATGGCCGTCGGTGACGGTGGCGGCACGCTGCCCACGCCAGACCCGGCACAAACCAAGCTGATTGCCGAGAAGCACCGCGCCGCGCTCAATAAAGTGATCGTCGACCCGAAGCATAAAAACTATCTGGTGGCCGAGCTGGTTATCCCGCCTGAGATTGGTGGCTTTTGGATGCGTGAGCTCGGTCTCTATGATGAGGTCGGTGCGTTGATTGCGGTCAGTAACATGGCCGAGAGTTACAAACCGCTATTATCCGAGGGCTCAGGCCGTGCGCAGACCCTGCGCATGGTGGTGATTGTCAGCGATATGGACACGGTCAGTTTGCTGATTGATAGCTCGACCGTGCTTGCGACACAGGAATATGTTGACGATAAATTGCTGGAGCATGAGCAATCGCGCCGCCATCCTGACGCCACGCTCAAAGAAAAAGGGTTCACCCAACTGAGCAGCGCCACCAATAGCGCCAGTGAAGCATTGGCCGCTACGCCAAAAGCCGTTAAAACCGCTTACGATAAGGCGTCTGAGGCTGACAAAAACGCCCAAACCGCCAACGACAATGCGGGCAAGGCCAACGAGAACGCCAATGCGCGCCTAGAAAAAAACAAGAATCTGTCCGATCTGAGCGATAAACCGCAGGCGCGTAAGAATTTAGCGCTTGGCACCGCTGCCACCTCCAACGTTCAAAAATCGGCTACGGATGGCACTGCCAATGCATTGATGGCGAATGGCGCATGGGGGCTGGGTGGAGCAGCAACATTTATTGCTGATAATACAGACCTTCATGCCTATTTTTTGACTGCGAAAACCGGTTATTACTCTTGTGGTGCATTAGTCAAAAACGGTGTTTTTAATGGCGCAGACTTCATCTGGATTTTGCATAGCTATGACGCATCAGCCGGAAAAGCAACGTATGGAAATTTGTACGAAATCAGTAGTTCAGGTAAAGGCTCGGCGGTTCATGCGTTAGCTAAGGGCGTATGGAGCATTTCACGGAACTACTCTGATGTATACAAGCCCACACCAAATGATGTGGATGCATGGCCAATAGCGACACGCGGAAATATTGGGAACGGTACACTCTTGTCTACCGCCAATCAGGTGGGTGTGTACCTTATATCAATTTCGAAACCAGAAACCGTATCTGACTTCCCCAAAATAGGAAACACGCCGTTATATGGTTATGGCTTTATGTTTGTCACTAAAAACGGTGCATCTATTAACCAACTGTATATGTCCCATCATGGACATATCGCTAACCGCCAATCGTGGAATGACGAAACGGGGTATGTTAACGGATGGAATATTGGTTACGGGACGACTAATAAGCCCACCGCAGCGGATGTTGGTGCATTACCCATTGGGGGCGGCACGCTTAATGGCAATTTAACCGTTAAAAACCAGATCCAAGTGGGGGGTGTTGGTAATGCTGTGCTGAATATTGGTGATAACGATTCAGGGTTGCGCAGTTCTGTCGATGGGCAAGTAGATCTTTGGGCTAATAGTAAAAAGATGGGGTATTGGAACATCAATATTCTGTCGTTCACTGGCCAAATAATCCCAACGAACTACGCCAATTTTGATGCTCGCTATCAGGCTAAAGGGAATTATCAGCCAGCGGGAAATTATGCATTAGTTGGCGCGTCATATACTAAGGCTGAATCCGATAACCGATATTATACGAAAGCACAGAGCGATGCAGGTTATGCGGCGCAGTCCTCCGTCTATTCAAAAACAGCTTCTGATGCACGTTATGTCCAAGATATTCGCCAATCGGGGATTATGAATTTGGCTGTGGGGTCTAACGCCAACACGCAAGCCCCCGCCGGTGGTGTCGTGATTGGCGCTATCGTTAATGGCACGTGGGATAACAACGAAATACTGAAATATACGTGGTTACAGAAAAACGTTAACGGGACTTGGTTGACCATTGGCCGAGTATGAGGAATAGAACAATGATCCATTTAAAAAACTTTACTGAATATACGCCTGATACGGGAGAGCGTGCCGAGTTGAATGCCGATTTCTCGGCGCTATTTCTCCGCTCTCAAGGGGGCGTAGATTGGTACGATGCTCAGACCCGTTTTAAGCCTGATACGCTAAAGATCGTGTATGACCAAAGCCGCGTCATTGTGGGTTACTCTAGCGATGTTTCGACACTGGTGCCTTACCACTGTTCAGTGGTTGAGATGAGCCTCAGCGCGGTTCCCGATGCGCTGACCGATGACAATACGTGGCAATATATTGACGGTGAAATCGTCCCTCGTGAGTATACGCCAGCAGAGCAAACAGCTAAGGCTGAAGGCAAAAAGTTGTCGTGCTTGGCGTATGCCGCGAACGCAATGGCTCCGCTACAAGATGCGGTTGATTTAGGCATGGCAACCGATGAGGAATTAGCCAAGCTCAAAGCATGGAAAACTTATCGCGTATTACTTAGCCGCATTGAAACAGCAAGCGCGCCTAATATTGACTGGCCACCGTTACCCGCCTGATATAACCCGCTATTTCTCGCCCTCGCTTGAGGGCTTTTTTTGCCTGTTGTTTCATCACCCGAACGTCGGCCATTGCTCGCTGTTCCCGTCCACGCACAACACAATAGCCTTGCAACTTTCTTACGGAGTCAAACACGATGCCCGATTTTAAACATGGCGTGCAGGTACTCGAAATTAACGACGGCACCCGCGTCATTTCCACCGTTTCAACCGCCATTATTGGCATGGTCTGCACCGCGTCGGATGCAGATGAAAAAATGTTCCCGCTCAATGTGCCGGTGCTGATTACCGACGTGGTGGCCGCTGCCGGTAAAGCGGGGACTAAAGGCACCTTAGCCGACGCGCTGGCTGCCATTGGCGACCAGTGCAAACCCATTACCGTCGTGGTGCGCGTGGCCGAGGGCGAAGGTGATGACGAAGAAGCGATCCAAGCGGCGAGCATTTCCAACATCATCGGCGGCGCGGATGAGAACGGCCAATACACCGGCCTAAAAGCGTTACTCACCGCGAAAGCCGTGACCGGCGTCAAACCGCGCATTTTGGGCGTGCCGGGTCTCGATACTAAAGAGGTGGCCGTCGCACTGGCGGCAGTCTGTCAGCAGCTGCGCGCCTTTGGCTATATCAGTGCGTGGGGCTGTAAAACCCTGTCGGATGCGATTAAGTACCGCGACAATTTCAGCCAGCGCGAGCTGATGCTGATTTGGCCGGATTTCTTGGCATGGGATACCACCGCCAACGCCAGCAGTACCGCATGGGCGACGGCGCGCGCATTAGGGCTGCGTGCCAAGATTGACCAAGAGACGGGCTGGCACAAAACCCTGTCTAACGTCGGTGTGAATGGCGTCACCGGTATCAGTGCCTCAGTATTTTGGGATTTACAGGCACCGGGAACCGATGCCGACTTACTCAACGAAGCCGGTGTTACCACGCTGGTGCGCTCCGATGGTTTCCGCTTTTGGGGCAACCGCTGTTGTTCTGACGACCCGCTGTTTATGTTCGAGAACTACACCCGCACCGCGCAGGTATTGGCCGATACCATGGCCGAGGCGCATCAATGGGCGGTAGATAAGCCGATGACTGCCACGCTTATTCGCGACATTGTCGAGGGTATCAAGGCCAAATTCCGCGAGCTGAAAACTAACGGTTACATCATCGATGCGGATTGCTGGTATGACGAAAGCGCCAACGATAAAGAGAGCCTGAAAGCGGGCAAACTCT